>JAEEGG010001123.1_pt1 | contig 74269 bp, 54 predicted proteins | sample 9134161 | NCBI WGS metagenome assembly JAEEGG01 (sample SAMN16246543, study PRJNA631951) | gut metagenome | biome: gut microbiome; feature: rumen; material: CR-attached | host: Bos | place: Iran: Karaj | collected 2018-10
GATGTGGTCGGTGATGAACATGATGTCGCTCACGTTGAAATTAGGGTTGATGCCGCCGCTGGCGTTTGAAAGCACTAACAGCCTGATTCCCAAGAACTTAAACACTCTGATTGGGAATGTAACTTCAGCAGTGCTATAGCCTTCATAATAATGGAAACGGCCTTGCATAGCCACCACTTTTCTGCCGTTCAGCGTACCAAAAATCAGTTTTCCTTTATGACCTTTCACCGTCGATACAGGGAAGTTGACAATCTCTGAATATGGTATAGCGATTTGATTCTCAATGACATCTGTCAATCCGCCTAATCCAGAGCCTAAAACAATACCCACCTCGGGTTCAAAACCATTTGTCTTCGATTTTAAAAAATCGACTGTCTCAAGAATTTTTTCGTACATAGTCTATTATCAAATTATTAAATGTTCTTTCTTCATTCTTGTCGTTGAAACGTACCTCTATCGGGATCGTGAAAAGCGGCACGTTATCAAACTTATCAATAAACGATGCTTTTGTCAGTCGCATCAAGTCTTTTTCAGTGGTCACGATGATTTTGTTTTTGCCAATCACGCTGTCGAAGCCGTCAAGAATCACACGGATGTCGGTGTCAGTGTAATGATGGTGGTCGCTGTAGTAATTGGTAATCAATGTGTTATAATTTCTCTTAAGATAATCCTCAAGAGGGTAGGGGTTGGCTATGCCACAAAACAGATACACCGACTTTATATCTTGCAAGTTAGTGGCTTTGGCAGCACTGGTAATGGGTGTAAGCTCTTGAAAATCAATATATGTGAAGAAGATTTTCTGATATGGCTTCGCTTCTATGACGTTTATGATGTCACGTTTGTCGTAGGGTAACAGCACCCTTGGCGATTTCGTGACTATGATAATATCAGCGCGTTTTGCTGCTGACTTCACATCACGAAGGGTGCCTGCCGGAACAAGCATGTCTTTCTTGTAATTGTTGTAATACTCGGTGAGCAGAATGTTCAACCCGGGCTTTATCTGCCGATGCTGGTACGCATCGTCAAGGAGTATCACGCCGGTGTCCGGAGCAAAAGCCATCAGTTTTTTTACGCCTTCACAACGGTTTTCATCGACAGCCACATATATGTCATTGAATTTCGAATGATATTGCATCGGCTCGTCACCGATTTCTTCATAGCCGGTGTCCTGTTTCGCGAGGACATAGCCCTTTGTCTTTCTGCCGTAGCCTCTGCTCAGCACCGCTACCTTGAATTTGTCCTGCAAAAGACGTATAAGATATTCAGTATGAGGCGTTTTGCCTGTCCCGCCAAGTGCCAGATTGCCTACACATATCAACGGGACGCTGAAGCTTTCCGACTTCAGTATGCCCCAATCGAACAGCTTATGGCGTATGTGCAAGCCAATAGCATAAAGCCATGAAACCGGTGCCAGCAGAAATTTCATCTAAATGATTATTTGTATTTTTAACGTACAAATTTACAAAATATTTTTAACAGCCAGCGTTATTATTAAGAAATTTATTATTTTAGCGAAAAATTTTTACGATGTATAAAGTCAAAGATATTATTGGATGCATCACCGACATCGCCCCGCTGCATTGGCAGGAGTCGTGGGACAACGCCGGACTGCTGGTCGGTGACGCGAATATGCAGGTCGACAAAGCCCTTGTGACTCTTGACGTTACCGAGCCTGTCATCGATGAGGCGATAGAAAAAGGTTTTCATCTTGTGATAAGTCATCACCCGTTGATTTACAAGCCTTTGAAGCATCTCCTTCCGGAAAACACCATCGAGCGCACCATCATGAAAGCGATTAAAAACGATATTGCGGTAGCGTGCATGCACACCAACCTCGACAACAGCTATCTCGGTGTGAGCAAGTGGCTGGCCGACCAGCTGGGATTGAAAAACCAGACGATATTGGAGCCGATGAAAGTGGAGGAGGATGTGCTGACTGGCGGCGGTATGGTGGGCGAACTCGACAATGCGATGGACGAGAAAGATTTCCTCGCCATGGTTAAGAAAAATCTCAACGCCCAGGCTCTCCGCCATTCTGATTTGCTTGGCAAAAAAATCAAAAAAGTGGCAGTCTGCGGTGGCTCGGGATTCTTTCTTCTGAATAATGTAAAACGTTGTGGCGCAGACGCTTACATCACTGGCGACGTGAAATATCACGACTTTTTCGAGGCCGACGGCAAGCTGCTTCTGGTCGATGCCGGACACTATGAGACAGAACAATTTACAAAAAAATTAATTGCTGATGTAATTATTAAAAATTTTTGTAACTTTGCAGTTTCAATTTCGAGTGTGAGAACTAACTCGATAAATTATTTTGTATAAATATAAAACTTAACATAAATGTCCGATAATCAAGAACTTAAACTCAACGAAGAGGAACAGATTGAAGTTACCGTTGAAAGAAAATTGGTTGCACTCTACACACTGCAACAGATTGATTCCAAGATAGATAGAATCCGCATCGTGCGCGGCGAGTTGCCTGAGGCTGTCCAAGACCTCGAAGACGAAGTGGCTGGTCTCGAGACGCGTATCGAGAACTACAACGCTGACCTGAAGAAGTTCAACACCGACGTCACCAACTACAAAATCAAGATCAAAGAGACACAGGCTTTGATTAAGAAATACGAGGAGCAGCAGAACCAGGTGCGCAACAGCCGTGAATATGATTCTTTGACAAAAGAGACTGAGTATCAATCACTTGAGATTCAGCTCTGCGAGAAGAGAATCAAAGACGCAACCATCAAGATGGAAGACATAAAGGCTGGTCTTGAGGCCACCGAGAAGAAGCTTGCCGAGCGCAAGAACGACCTCGTGGTGAAACAGTCGGAGCTTAACTCCATCGTTGAGGAGACTGAGAAAGAGGAGGAAGAACTCGTCGCCAAGTCAAAGGAAAGCGAGGCTTTGATCGAGGAACGTCTTTTGAACGCTTACAAACGTATCAGAAAAGGCGCAAGAAACGGTTTGGCAGTCGTTGAAATCAAGCGTGACGCCTGCGGCGGTTGCTTCAACAAGATTCCGCCACAGCATCAGCTCGATATCCGTATCCACAAGAAGATTATCGTGTGCGAATACTGCGGCCGTATCTTGGTTGACCAAGACATCATCGACCAGTACAACGCAAAGAGCTGATTTTATCAGTCGAGTCTGAATTTGAAAGAGATGACCACCTGATTGATGTTGGTCGTCTCTTTTACTTTTGTGTCATCGGCGACCAAATCGCCATTCTGATTTTCGTATAATGCCGGAAATTCCGAGTATTGCTCATACAGGTTATATGAGTTCTGCCGCTGGCTGAACACGTATGCGGCGTCGATGGTGAAGCGGTGGTAGGTGTAGCCCAAGCCGCAAGAGTATGAGTTTGTCCTGTATTCTGTCTTGTCGAACCCGAACGGACTTCCGTAGAAGGCGTAGCCGGCTCTGAAAGCCAACGTCTGCCAACGCCATTCGGTACCCACACGGATGTTTGAGGTGCCACGATATGTGTTGCGGATGTATTTGTTAAAGCTCGAATAGTTGTAGTCGTAGCTTGACGCGCGCATCTTGCTGTAGTCGACGAACTCGTAGTCGGCGGTGATCATGCCGTAGTTGCCGAAGATGAAGGCCGCGCTGGCGTTCAGACGGTAAGGCGTGGTCACAGTGTAGGTGTAAGCGCCTGTGGGCGAGAGGTAGTTATAGGCGCCGTCGGTGAATGAAGAGTAAGTGTCGGTGCCCCAGCTCTCTTCCACCTTATATAATGATGGCGTATGGAAAGCGGCCCCTATTCTCAGGAATTTTACCGGGTAGACGATGACGCCAAGTTTTGCGTTGATACCGGCTCCGGAGTTCTTCACCGTCTCTTGCTGCGACCATCTCCTGAAATCCCCGGAATACAGGTTTGTCTCTTTGTAATCTTTCGTCACGGTCTTGTCGAAATATGGGATGTTGACCGATGCGCCGAGGAACAGTTTCTCGTTGATGTTGAATCCTGCCGCGAAGCTGAATTCACGTGACGAGCCTCGTTTGCTGATGCCGTATTGCTGGTTCAGACCACCTTGTGGCACGTCGCTGTCTATTATTCCACCCTCATAGAAATCGAGGAGATAGGTCTCCCACAGAGGGAATATGCCGTTAGGGGAGTAGTCTTCCAGGGCATAGTCGTTGTAGATTCCGTTTTGGTACAATTCCTCAATATATGCGTCGATCAGTGATGTGTTCGGGTTGTTGCCGTTGACGTATGAGTTGAACCAGTAGTTGTTCAGCTTGTTGATGCCCAGCGCGAAGCTCACTGATTTTAGTGCACTGCCGTTGAATTCCTGTGTCCATGTGAGGCCGATGTTGTTCATCGGAAGTCGGAACGCTCTGTCGGAGCCGTTGTCGCCTTTGTATGACGATTCTGTCGAGATGGCGTAGAACTCAGGTGTGAACACGAATGATGACTTACGGAACATTCCGAGTCCGGCAGGGTTTATCGTTATCGCCGAGAAATCGTTGCCGACGGCGCCCATGGCGTTGCCCATGGCGGCGCTTTTTGCCGTTCCCTGATAGTAAATCGAGGAGAAGTCGAACAGGTCGCTGTCGGTCTGCGCCATCAGAAACATAGGTGTTAATATTGTGATTATCAAAAATAGCTTTTTCATGGTTGTTTTATTTTAAAATGTCATTTTTTTTCGTCATTTTAACGACGACCTCCGCCTGAACGTACGCCGCCTCCGACGCCACCTGAGCGGACGCCACCTCCCACGCTGCCGCTGCGTGAGCCTGAGTTGAAGCTGCCGCTGTTGCTGCGTGGTGATGAGGTCGTGCTACGCGGTGTGCTGTTGCTGCGTGGAGTGGTGGTGCTTTGACGTTGTGGTCTCACATACTCCGAGCTCGAGCGTTGCTGACGGTTGCTGTTGGCGGGAGTGTAGTTCTTGCTTTGTGACGACGGCCTTGTAGTCGAAGTTGGTCTGTTTGCCGACTGATTCGGTCTGTTTGCCGACTGATTCGGTCTGTTTGCCGACTGATTTGGTCTGCTGTTAGACTCGTTAGGTCTGTTTGCTGTCTGGCTTGACCTTCTTGACGAGCTGTTGTTTGAGCTTGGTCTTGATGCCGATGAACGTCTTGAACTCTCGTTGTTAGTCACAGCCTCATTGTTATGATGTTCGTCGCTTCTTCTTCTGCTTGCCACGTTGCCATTGCCGCCACCGCCTTCGTTGTTACGGGCGCGTCGGCTGCTGTTGTTATAATTATAGCCTATGCCATTGCCATGATGTGTCCCATGATGGCTGTGGTTGTAATATGCATAATGTCCGGGGTATACTGGCGGATAATACGGATAGTAATATGGGTTGTAGTAAGGGTTATAATACGGATAATATCCCCAGTAATAAGGGGTGTAGCCCCAGTAGAACGGGTCGTAGCCCCAATAAGGCCTGTATGCCGGATACCAGAACGGGTCCCAGAACGGGTCCCAGTAGCCGACTCCGACTCCGAAGCCGAGTGCAATGGTCACGTTAGGCTCGGAGGAGTATTCTTCGACCACGTAGACGGTGTCGATAGTCTGTTCGACGACGTCTTCAGAAGAGTAATCTTGGTATATTGTGGTGGTCTCGACGTCATTGTTACGCTTTTCGGCCTTCACTGTGCCAGCGTCGAAATTGCCGTTATTTGAGGTTACCAGAGTGTTGTCGTAACTCGAATTATTGTCGTAAGGTGAATAATATGCATCGTCGTTGATGACGTTACTGCTTGATGCACAAGCGGTTAGCATAAATGCCGCGACTGCGATGAAAATGATGTTGTGTCTCATAATAATTCACTTTTTATTTACACATTGCAAAAATTTTTGTAATTTTGCACACTGAAATACTAACAAAAATCGTACCAAACTTTTTAAAATGGCAAAAGAAATTACAACACGTCAAGAAAATTATTCACAATGGTATAATGACATCGTGAATAAAGCCGAGTTGGCGGAGAGTTCCGCAGTGAGAGGTTGTATGGTGATTAAGCCTTACGGCTATGCTATTTGGGAGTTCATGCATGACGCTCTCGACAAGATGTTCAAGGACACTGGTCATGTCAACGCATATTTCCCTTTATTCATCCCGAAGAGTTTCTTCAGCAAGGAGGCGAGCCACGTTGAGGGTTTCGCTAAGGAGTGTGCTGTCGTGACACATTATAGATTGATGAAAAATCCTGACGGACCGGGTGTTGTCGTTGATCCTGAGGCAAAACTGGAAGAGGAGTTGATAGTTCGTCCTACATCAGAGACCATCATTTGGGACACATATAGGAACTGGATCAAGAGTTATCGTGACCTCCCGATTTTGTGCAACCAGTGGGCTAACGTGGTGCGTTGGGAGATGCGTACACGTCTGTTCCTTCGTACTGCAGAGTTCCTGTGGCAGGAGGGTCATACCGCACATGCCACACGTGAGGAGGCTATGGCTGAAGCTGAGAAAATGCTGACAGTTTACGCTGATTTCGCTGAGAAATACATGGCGGTGCCGGTAATCCGCGGTATCAAGAGTGCAAACGAGCGTTTCGCAGGTGCTGTCGAGACATTCTGCATCGAGGCCATGATGCAGGACGGCAAGGCTTTGCAGGCCGGTACGTCACATTTCCTCGGTCAGAATTTCGCCAAAGCGTTTGACGTGAAATATTTGAATAAAGAAAATAAACTTGAGTATGTTTGGGCGACATCATGGGGCGTTTCGACCCGTTTGATGGGTGCTTTGATTATGGCTCATTCAGATGACAACGGTTTGGTCTTGCCTCCAAAGGTGGCTCCAATCGAGGTTGTTATCGTGCCTATCTATAAGACCGACGACCAGCAGCAGGCTGTTTTGGACTACTGCGCCAAGATGAAGCAACGTCTTGAGGTTAAAGGACTTAGAGTGAAATTCGATGACCGCGACACCCAGAAGCCGGGCTTCAAGTTTGCTGAATGGGAGATGAAGGGAGTGCCTGTACGTCTGGCGGCAGGTCCACGTGATGTGGAGAACCAGACAGTTGAGATTGCCCGTCGTGATACCTTGACAAAACAGTCGATTTCAGAGGCTGAGATGGAAGACCACATCCTCGGTTTGCTCGATGAGATTCAGGACAGCCTGTTCAACAGGGCTCTTGAATATCGCAAGGCCAACACACACCGTGTAGACACCTGGGACGAGTTCAAGCAGGTTATTGAAAACGGCGGATTCGCTTACGCACACTGGGATGGCACCACTGAGACAGAGCTTGCCATCAAGGAGGAGACAAAGGCCACGTTGCGTTGCATACCGCTTGATGACGACTATGAGGACGGCGTTGATGTGTTCTCAGGAAAACCTTCGAAGAGAAGAGTGATATTCGCGAAAGCGTATTAATATAAAGGTAGGAGTTGCCCGCGGGCGTATTTGCCGTAAATGACGGAGATGCTGTCGGGCTCACCTTTATAATATATGTTGCCGAGGTCGTTGATTACCGCTTCGAGTTCGCTGCTGGCGCTGACAAAACAGTCGCTGGAGGATTCGGTGGTGACGTGAACGACTTCGGCATCATAGTTTCTTGCGTCAATGATACCGTAACTCCTTTTATATATAACGATGTCACGGTTGTTGGAGCCATGTAGGTTAAGCTGGCTGGTGCCATGTTGGTAAACAATACGTAAGTCGTTGCAGTTGTTGATGTTAAGGTCGACATCACCTGAGCCGCCATGGATTTCAAAACGGTAATATGCTGGAGGAGGCAGTATTCCTGTGTAGTCGTTTTCTGTTTCAAGAGTGCCTGACGAGGCGAAGATGAAGTTTGTGATATCTTTGAAATACAAGGTTGCCTTACATTCGTAGTTGTAAGGGCGAGTCCAGTTGCAAGTCGTTGTGTTACAGATAGTTAATATTCCGTTATTGACATCGGTAGTGATGTTGTCGATGATGTTTTTGCCTGTTGTGATTTTGATGTAGCATGTGTCGGAGCGCACGAGTGTGATGTTGATATAGTCATTGACGTGCACTTCGGTGAAGTCGGGGAGTTCGCGCTCTTGGGTTACAATGGGACCGATGGTCAGTGGGGCTCTCTTGCACGATGAGAGTGCTGCAAGAAAACATAATGCTAATATAATCAATAGTTTGCGTGTCATTTTCAATGTATTCTGTAGCCAATTCCAAAACCTATATAGTCGGCCCAGCCGTAGTGTGTTGTGAGTGCTATTGTGGCGAATATACCTTTACCGAAGTGCTGCAACATGCCAAGTTTCTGATACACGCGGCCTTCGCAGAGGTCTTTGCCACCGATATGGCAGCCGAAGTTTATCATAAATGAGGTGTTGCCGAAAGCTATCTCGTAGGCGGCGTTGATGCCGGGCTTAAGTATCTCATAATCGTGGAATTCGATGCCTTTATGGCCTAAAACCTCTTTGTCGGTGTTGTCGTAGACAAGGTCGAAGCCGATGCCCACTTTACTCATCTCGGTCAGGCGTTTGAGGGCGTTGAACTGAAAATTATAAACTATCCATGACTTGTTGTAGCCAAGGTATTCTTCGATATCTTTATGTGACAATGAAAATGCAAAATAGAATGATACATTTTCCTTTTTCCAACTTTTATATTGTTGATTGTCAGACGGCTGTTTCGGAAGACGCTGTTTGGGCTGGCTGAGGAAATAATTAGCGCCTATGCCGGCGTGTGCTATGTTGATGCCGTTGTTTGGTGAGCGGTTGGCGCCATTTGAAAAGTGCGTGAGGCCGATGAAAGCTTTTAAACCAAACCTCTTGGTGACCATGTAGCTGTAATCGAATGACAGGTCGATGGCTGCGTTGACGTGAGAGCCGACGAAAGTGTTTTTGGGATTGGTGATTCTGTCGTATGTCTTAGTGACGTAGCCGACTCCTATTCCGAGTTTGAAACTCAGCTGATGGCGCTTGCTTTTGAGGCAGTGGAATGACATGTGGGGGATGACGGCGAACGCTTGCCCCAGCTCAGGTTGTCCTCCTAAATTTGTGTACAGGAAGCTGACACCGACGGTAGGGTAGTTTGACTTCGATTGCCAGGATTTTCGGCCGAAAGTGGCTTGGTCGAGGCTGAGTTCGAAGAGGGGAAGATGCGTGCTTAACGCCTTCATCTCGGAGTGGTGACAGATGATAAATCCATAGCTTGCCCGAACTTCGACTTGGAGGTTGGGTACGAAAATCGTATCGTTTGTCTTTGCTGATAAAGTGTTGGAAATCAGCAAGATGAATAATATAAAGATGCTATTTTTATAACCAGTTTTCACGATGCAAAGATATGAAAAAGACTTTAGACTTTAGACATTAGTCCTTAGTTTTTTTAAGAAATTTTGATAAAGTCTGAGGTATTATGCCTGAGGTCTCAATTTTTTGTATATTTGCAAAAATTTTTGATATGGATAAGAAATTAGAGGCTTTTAAGAGGCTTTTGGGCATCATGGAGGACTTGAGAAAAGGCTGTCCGTGGGATAAGAAGCAGACCATTGAGAGTTTGCGTCATTTGACAATTGAGGAGACATACGAATTGAGCGAGGCTATCTTGGCATCTGATTATCAAGATGTTAAGAAAGAGCTTGGCGATTTGATAATGCATATAGTTTTTTATGCGAGGATTGCGGAAGAGAGAGGCTTGTTTGACATTTCTGACGTGATTAACAGTATATGCGACAAGCTGATAGTGCGTCATCCGCATATTTATGGCGATGTTAAGGTGGAGACGGCAGAGCAGGTGTTGGAAAACTGGGAGAAAATCAAGATTAAGAAAGAGGGTAACAAGAGTGTGTTGGGAGGTGTCCCTGCAGGTTTGCCGCCACTTTTGAAGGCATACAGGATGACTGACAAAGCTTCGGGTGTGGGGTTTGACTGGCCGAACAAGGAAGAATGCTGGGACAAGGTTTTGGAGGAGATGAACGAGCTTCAGGAAGAGGTTGACAAGGGCGGTAGCAGAGAGAGGCTGGACGAGGAGTTCGGCGATTTGCTGTTTGCGATGGTGAACTATTCGAGGTTTATAAAGGTGAATGCTGATGATGCGTTGGAGCATGCCAACAATAAGTTTAAAAAACGCTTTACATATATTGAGGAGAAGGCAAAAGAGATGGGAAAGAGTGTGGCGGATATGAGTTTGGAAGAGATGGAAGGGCTATGGCAGGAGGCGAAAAAAAGTTTATAGTTTAGAGTTTATAGTTGAAAGTTTTTTTTGAATAATTAGTTTTTTTGTATATTTGCAGGTTAATTATAATAAAAAATGAGTGAATTGGCGAAGAGAACGGTGTTTGGGAGTCTGTTTGTGATTGTGGTGATTGGGAGCATACTTCTGAATTATTGGGCTTTCTTTGTGGTGATGCTTGCGACGGTATTGATTGGTTCTCAAGAAGTTAGCAAGCTGATGCTGAAAGAAGACAACCGTGGATTGACTGTTGCGACGGTCATTATGGGAGGGTTGTTTTTCGTGTTGAGCGTCGTGCTAAATCCGTATTCGCACATTTTGCAAATGATTTTACTGCTTACACCTTTATTAATAGCGTTGTTTTCGAAGAGGTATACATTTGATAAGGTGGCTGTAAGTTGTTGGACGGCAATGTTTTTCGTAGCTTTGCCATGCTTGTTGATGATGGGGTTTTATTGGGACTCGCCAGTCGGACTTGATGGTAAGTATTTGATTATCATGCTGTTCTGTTTGATATGGATAAACGATATTTTTGCATATCTGACGGGTATGGCTATAGGAAAGCACAAGCTTTTTGAAAGAATTTCACCTAAAAAGACTATAGAAGGCAGCATGGGAGGTCTGGTTATGACTGTTGTGGTGGCGTTTCTGGTAAATCATTATTGGTTACATGCCATGGATGACTGGAAGATGATGGGGATGGCGATGGTTGTTGTTGTTTTCGGCAGTTTGGGTGATTTGTGTGAGTCGATGATGAAGCGTCAGGCGGGGGTGAAGGATTCGGGAAATGTAATTCCCGGTCATGGAGGGATTTTGGACAGGTTTGACGCTACGTTTTTGGCGGTGCCTGGAGTATGGTGTTATTTGATGATTGTTTAGAAATGGGTCTGAGTGGGCTTATGGGCCTTACGGGCTTCTAAAAATATAAAGTTATGTATATACATAAAAAAGGGTATGGGGTTATTGCGACGATGTTTACGGCGTTGGCGTTGCTGATTGCTGTGGCGTACTTGCTGATTGACATCGTTTGGGAGATCACGCCGTTGACAAAGACCATTTGGATATGCCTTATAATAATAGGTGTGATTGTTTTTGGATGGTCGATATCGTTTTTCAGGGTGCCGACGAAGCGAAAGATCACGCAAGAGGAGAATGCTGTGGTATCATCTGCTGATGGCGAGGTTGTTGCCATAGAGGAGGTGGAGGAGAAGGAGTATTTTCATGACAAGAGGATACAGGTGTCGGTGTTTATGTCGGCATACGACGTGCATGTGAACTGGTTTCCGATTGACGGGGTGGTGAGTTACGTGAAGTATCATCCCGGTAAGAAGTTGTTTGCGATAAACCCGAAGTCGTCGGAGTTGAATGAGCGCAATTCGGTGGCTGTTAAGGATGCCAAGGGACGTGAGGTGTTGTTCAGACAGGTGGCGGGAGTGATGGCGAGGAGGATTGTATGTAACATAAAGGAGGGGGACAAGGCTGAAGTGGGTAAGGAATTCGGTATGATAAAATTCGGTTCGAGGGTGGACTTTTTCTTGCCGATTGATGCTGATATTCAAGTGGAAATAGGCGATGACATCACGGGACAGGTGTCGGTTTTGGCATACTTGAAGTAAAAAATATTTAAAAAAGTTGGCACAATTAAAAAATACTTGTTATATTTGCAGGTTGAAAAGTTAAAGCAAAATAGGATTTTTAGAATCAAATTGAATATTTAGGAAAATTATTGTTTAACTAAAATTAAATCAAATGAAGAAAGTATCTTTACTTATCGCGTTGGTTGCCTTCGTATTTGGCAATGCATTCGCACAGATGAGCTATGATTTCAACGACGGTGTCGCCGGCGCTAAGATTGCTCAGACTTATGGTATGCCATGGACTACATGGACAAATGCTCCAGGTGGTTCAGAAGACGGTGTCTTCGGTGAGGCAGGTGGCTCAATGGCTGCTCATTTCACATACGGCAACGACCAGATTCTTTACCTCGGTGACCATGAAGTAGGCGTTTACGACCTTGAGTTCGACGCATACGTTCCAAATGGAAAGAATGGTTATTTCAATGTTTTGCACCACTTTGATGGCCAGAACAGCGACAACTGCATCTGGGCTATGCAGGTTTACATGCACTTGACAAACGACGGTCAGACCTCAACATCGGCTCCTGGTCATGGCACAGTTCACGCAGGTAGCAATGGTACAGCAGACCTTCCATGTGTTTATGATGCTTGGATGCACTTCCGCGTACATGTTGACGCTGACAGTGATGTCGCTCAGCTTTACTTTAACGTTGTTGGTGAGCCTGAAGTCATGTATGCTGAATGGCAGTGGAGCTTGGACAGCTTTGGTGAGAACACCACAAACCGTATCCTCGGTGCTATGGACTTCTTCCCTCCACAGAATGCTTCATCATCAGAGTATTACATTGACAACCTGGCAGTTACTCTCCAGAGCAACGACGTGGTGTTGATTGAAGATAACTTTGAGGAGTACACAGTTGGCAACAAGATTGCTTCTGAAGCTATTGCTGCAGGTCATGACTGGTGGACAACATGGTCAAATGCTCCAGGCGGATCAGAGGATGGTGTTGTCGCGACAAACGGCACAAAATGCGGTTATCTCCAGTATGGTGTTGACCAGGTCATCCTTCTTGGTGATGCTGACAACGGCAACTACGACCTTGAATTCGACATTTTGGTTCCTAACGGAAAGAACGGTTACTTCAATGTGTTGCACCACTTTGCAGGTGGAAACAGCACATGGGCTATGCAGTGCTACCTCCATTTGACCAACGACGGTGAGACTTCAACATCGGCTCCTGGTCATGGTACAATCCACGCTGGCAGCAATAGTACAGCTGATGTGTCTTGTGTTTACGATGAATGGATGCACTTCCGTTTGAACATCGACACCGACACAGACGTTGCACGTTACTACTACACAGCTCCAGGCGGTGAAGAGGAACTCGTTTGCGAATGGCAGTGGTCACTCGACAGCTTCGGTAACAATGTTGCCGGCCGTACACTTGCTGCTATGGACTTCTTCCCTCCAGAGAATGCCGCAACATCAGAATACTATGTTGACAACTTCAAACTCACCAAGATCGGTGGCGAGTCAGCTCCACATCTCGCAGTGATCCCTGCAGAGGTTAATGTTGAGCTCGATGAAGATGAGGCTACAGCAGTTGAAATTACTATTGACAACACAGGTAACTCAATCGGTGACTGGTCAGGTTATCTCGACTTCGGTCAGGGTGGCGCTGGCACACAGAGTGCAGATCTTGCATATCATAACAATGATGTGACAGGTGCAAGCGGCATTGGTTCACAGACTGGTGCTTACACACGTGAAATAGGTATCCGTCTTCCTGCTACAGCTTACGGTAACTCAGCAATGGGTATGAAAGTTGTTTCGACCAAGTTCTATGTTAATACTTATAAGTCAACAGACAACAACTACATCTTCCGTCTCTATGGTCAGGGTCTCCATGGCCAGCCAGGCGAGTTGCTCGCAGAAAAGACTGTTACAACATCAGCTACAGAGCAATGGATTACAGCTACATTTGACGAGGATGTTTACATGACAGGTCAGGACATCTGGGCAACAATTCAGATGGAACAGGCAGAAAACGAATTCCCACTCACAATGGATAATGGTGAATATGGTGAGGAACAAGATGGTAACTGGCTCAGCACAAGTGGCAACTCATTCAGCCACTGCTATTCAGCAGGCAACTTCGGTGGTGCCTGGATGATGACAGTGACATGCCAGGGTCAGAAGATCGAGGGTTCATGGGCATCACTCAACAAGACAGAAGGCGCTATCCTCGGTGGTCAGTTTGAGACAGTGACATTGAGCATGAACACTATTGGTCTCCCACAGGGTTCATATTCAGCAGACCTCATTATCAACACCAACGATGCAGAGAATCCACAGTTTGTGGTTCCTGTAACATTGGTTGCAAACTACGATGCAGTTATCGAGAATGCAGCAAGCGCATTCAACGTATATCCTAACCCAACAACAGGTATGGTTACAGTTGAGGGCGAGAACATTGCAGCTATCGCTATCTACAATGCAGCTGGCCAGCTCATCAAGGTTGTGAACACCACAACAATTGACATGAGCGCAATGGGCACAGGTGTATACTTCCTCAACATTGTTGACAACGCTAATAACTCATCAGTTACAAGAGTTGTTGTGAAGTAAGTAAAATAACAAACGAGCAGAAAAATAAGAGACGCTTGAAAAAGCGTCTCTTATTTTTTATAGATTTTGCCTTGATAAGTATTCCTTTCTGAGAGGCGGCGTTCTATGAGGGATAGGACTTGGTCGTAACGGAGGGAGAGCCAAGGTTTTGATACGAGATAGCGTGGAGGCACTTCGCCAGCGAAGCGTTCGATGACGATGTCGGGGTTGAGGCGTTCGATGAAGTCGATAACGAACTCAATGTAATCGTCTAAGTCGAACAGGTGGAATTCGGATGGGGTGGCGAGATATTCGTCGGCCATTTTCGTATCTTTGAATATCTGGAGCTGATGGAACTTCACAGATGCAAGTGGCAGTTCGGAGATGATGTCGGCGGTGTGTAGCATCATGTCGCGGGTCTCGCCAGGGAGGCCGAATATGAGGTGGGCTCCGCAGGGGAAACCGTAGGAGTGCACCAGTTCGATGCCTTGGCGTGCGGTGGCGAAGGTGTGTCCTCGGTTGATTCTTTGAAGTGTGGCGTTGTAAGGGGATTCTAATCCTAATTCAATGAGGACAAGGCATGCCTTGTCCGTACGGGATGAGATGTCATATCCTGTCGGGATAACGCATGCGTTATCCTTTTTTGATGAAAGAGATTTTAGCATCTCTAGGATTTCCTTGTTGATGCAGTCGGGGCGGGTGCCGATGACGAGGCCGATGATGCCGGGGACGGAGAGGGCTTCGCGATAGAGTTTCTCAAGCTCATCAATGGGCTTGTGGGTGTTGGTGAAAGCTTGGAAATAGGCGAGATACGACGTGGCTCGGCGATAGCGGCGGCGATGAAACTCTATGCCTTCCTCTATCTGTTGGCGGATGCTTTTCTCGGGGTGGCAGTACGACGGGTTGAAGGCGTCGTTGCGGCAGAAGGTGCAGCCTCCGGTGCTGATGGTGCCGTCGCGGTTAGGGCAGCTGAAGCCGGCGTCGATGCTGATTTTCTGGACGCGGGAGCCGAAAGTGCGAGTCATGTATGAGCTATAGCTGTTGAAGCGACGGTTATCGAGCCAAGGGTACATAATGAAATTTTTTGCAAAGATAGAGATTTTTTAGAAATAATTGGTTCAATGGGTTTAAGAGGTCATAATGGTTCGATATTTTTTGTAATTTTGCAGAAAATAAATTTTTGAAAAAATGGAAAGTTTTAAAGTCGGGGATAGAGTTAACTTCTTGAATGACAAGGGAGGAGGAGTTATTAAGAGAATTATCGACACCAGGATGGCTGAGGTGGAGATTGAGGACGGATTCAATGTGCCGGTGTTGATGAGCGAGTTGGTTCTGGATTTCAGGACGCAGCCGAGCAAGCAGCAGCAGATTGTCGACAATGTGCAGAAAGAGATTAAGAATCAACAGATTATAGAGCAGGAGACGCAGAATGAGGCGAGACGGAGCGAGTTGAGACGTTTTGCAAGAAACTCGGAAGAGGAAGGTATATATCTGGCGTTTATTCCGCACGACCAGCAGTGGCTGTTGACAGGGTTGATTGACGTGGCGGTGGTTAACAACACGCCGGCGGATGCTTTGTATGGTTTTAATCTGAAAGAGGATGAGAAATATGCGAATATCGACTATGGAAGCATTGCGCCATTTTCGAAGGTGGTGGTTGAGGCCATTTCGCGTGACGACATAGAACATTGGTGTGAGGGTGTGGTGCAGGTGGTGCTTTGCCAAGATGACATCGATTTTGTGTATCATCCGCTGCATGCTCCTTTCTCATTGAGAACCAGCAGGTTTTTCAAAGACGGTAGCTTTGTGGAATCGGGATTATTGGGCGAGAAGGCGATGATGATATGTTTGTCGACGGTGGTGGCACTGAAAGGCTCTGAGACAGATTTTACGAAGCTGATGAAAGACGGTGTGATGCAGCCGAAAGCCAACAAAGACATTGTAAAGAAAGAGGCGGCCATCGACAGACATCAGACGCAGCCAGGCGAGGCTGTCGTGGATTTACATATTGGGGAGCTTGTAGATAATATCCTTGGGATGTCGAGCAATGACATTTTCAGGGTGCAGATCAACTATTTCAAGAAGATGCTGGACAGTGCCATTGAAAACGATTATTCTAAGGTGACGTTTATTCATGGCGTGGGCAATGGAGTGCTGAAGAACGCGATTATCGAAGAGCTGAAGCATTATGAGAACACGGAGAATGGGATGGCGGAGATCTCGAGGTTTGGAGTGGGGGCGATTGATGTGAGGATTAAAGAAGCAAGAAGTAAGAAGTAAGAAGCAAGAATAAGAAAAAATTGTATATTTGCAGGCTGAAAGAAAGGCCCCGTAGTCTAATGGATAGAATTAAGGATTCCGGTTCCTTCGGTCCGGGTTCGAGTCCCGGCGGGGTCACAAAAAAGAAAAAAATCACTTGAGAATCAAGTGATTTTTTTTGTGGAAACTGCTGGGTTCGAACCAGCGACCTCCTGCTTGTAAGGCAGGCGCTCTGAACCAACTGAGCTAAGCTTCCTGCTCTGAGAGAGCGGATTACGGGGCTCGAACCCGCGACCTGAAGCTTGGGAAGCTTCCGCTCTGCCAGCTGAGCTAAATCCGCTAATCCGTTTCGGGGTGCAAAATTACAAAAAATTTTATTGCGTGAAACATTTTTTTATTTTTTCTTTTAATCTTTTTTTCGAGATAAATAGATAAGGTTGTAACGATATTACTTTTTTTGTATATTTGCAGAAATAAAAATTTGGGGAATATGGATTTTTTTGACAAGTATAAGAAAAACTACATTGACAGGATTTGGAATGACATGAAGGCCAACGACTCGTGGTCGGTTTTTAAGATTATGTCGGAATTTGTTAACGGCTATGAGACTCTGGGGCGCATAGGTCCATGTGTGGCCATCTTCGGCTCGGCGCGTATCGCTGAAGACAGTCCGTACTATCTAAAGGCTGTGGAGACAGGTATGAAGCTTGTGGAGAAGGGCTTCGGAGTGATCACTGGTGGCGGTCCTGGCATCATGGAGGCTGGTAACAAAGGCGCCCACGAAGCAGGTGGCAAGAGTGTTGGACTCAACATTGTGCTGCCACACGAACAACATTCGAACCCTTACATCGACCAGGACAAGTCGATCAACTTTGACTATTTCTACATCCGCAAGACGATGTTTACGCGTTATGCACAAGGTTTCATCGCCTTCCCTGGAGGTTTTGGCACCCTTGACGAGTTGTCGGAGGCTCTCACGCTTATGCAGACCAATAAGATAGCGAACTTCCCGATAGTGATGTTCGGCTCGGAGTTCTGGAATCCGCTCTTGAAATGGTTCCGTAACACGCTTCTCAAGAACGGTATGATCAAAGAAGAGGACTTCGGCATTTTCCATGTGGTTGACGATGTTGACGAGGCTGTCCGTATCATAGATGACTTCTACAAACTCTACGAACTTAAACCTAACTTCTGATGGCACAGGTGCTTATCATCGACGATGAGCCAGCCATCAGGCGGGCGATGTGCGGGATACTTGGCAACGAAGGATATACCACTGCCGAGGCGGCGTCAGCCGTCGAGGCAGTGCCTATGCTCAACGACAACGTGTTTGACGCCATTTTCTGTGACATCAAGATGCCGCAGATGGATGGTATAGAGTTTTTGGAAAAGGCGAAAACCATCACCGACACACCTGTTATCATAATATCGGGACATGGGACGATTGACATCGCTGTAGATGCGATAAAAAAAGGCGCATACGATTTCATAGAGAAGCCTATAGACCTTAACAGGATGCTCATCACGTTGCGTAACGCACTGGACAAGAACCGTTTGTATAACGAGACGAAGATTTTGAGAAGCGCCGTAAGCAAGCAATATGAGATGATAGGTTCGGCTCCTGCGATGAAAGAGCTCAACGACATGATTGAGCGTGTGGCACCGACCAACGCGAGGGTTCTTATTCTGGGCGAGAACGGCACTGGAAAGGAGCTTGTGGCACGTCAGCTTCATGAGATGAGTCCACGATGCAACGGACCTTTTGTGGAAGTAAACTGTGCCGCTATACCATCGGAGCTTATTGAGAGTCAGTTGTTCGGACATGAGAAAGGCGCTTTTACATCAGCGATAAAGCAGAAGAAAGGCGACTTTGAGCTTGCCGACAACGGCACTTTGTTTCTCGACGAGATCGGTGACATGAGTTTGGCGGCTCAGGCCAAGGTCTTGAGGGCATTGCAGGAGAACAAAATAACACGTGTGGGGGGTGAGGAAGAGATAAAGGTGGATGTGCGTGTCATAGCAGCGACCAACAAAAACCTGCAGGAGGAGATTGCTAAAGGCAATTTCAGGGAGGATTTGTACCATCGTATCAGCATGATTATCATGAGGGTGCCGCCGCTGCGAGAGAGATTGGATGACGTACCTTTATTGATTGAAAGCTTTGTGGTGAAAGCCGCCAACGAGATGGGCAAGCCGATACCTGTTTTTACGGAAAGTGCCATCTCAGAGCTGAAAAAACAGCAGTGGACGGGCAATATCAGGGAGTTGCAGAATGTGGTCGGACGTCTTGTAATCCTTTGTGGCTCAACGATTTCCGATGAAGATGTAAAAAAATACGTATAAATTCGGAAAATTTTACTACTTTTGCACGATTTTTGATAAGAGAAATCAGCATAACATTTGGGGCTGACCGGTTTTGACAGCTTGTAGAAGGGTTATGTAAGCATACCGAGCCTTGCAGTGACGCTCGAAAATCTTGGCTGCAAAAAATTAATTGGCGAAAATACTTACGCTCTCGCTGCTTAGTCGAAGTACAGTAGACTGAAGCTCAATCCTTTCACAAGGTGAGAGGACGAGACATCTCGCGGATGGAGCCTCCCGATTCCGGTCCGACAACGAGGTGCTCAGCAATTTCGGGATAGCGACGCGGAAGCTCCGGCAACGTCGTGAAACTCAAGGAGATAAGGTTGCGATTAGGATGTCTGTTTCCTTGCACAGCTCGAAAACCAACAACAGAATAAGTATGTAGAAAGCATAATTGTTCCTTGTTTGGACGAGGGTTCGACTCCCTCCAGCTCCACCAGACACCAAATCAAGGTGATGACGAACCTTGAAAATATACAGACAAAACAAGATAAGGCACTGATATTTATTTGATCATCAATGCCTTATTGTTTTTATTGCTTGCTACGCTTCCGTACATATCCTACACCTAACAATGCGAGTATCAGCAGGCCATTTCCAAGAGGTGCCTGATAGTCATTAGCTGCGCCATGCGACGTAGGCAAACTGAAGCTGTAATAATCAACAGGTCTGACTGCGTCATCAGATGAATCATTCCATTTGAAGAATGCGTCATTTTGCGCATTGGCGCCAAAAGCCAATGTGATAATCAAGCTGATTGATAATAATATTTTTCTCATCGACTAAATGTTTTATTTTTATGCAAAATATAATCGGCAAACTATCTGACAACCATCTTCTGTGTCATGCCATTAAACTTGAAGACATAAACGCCTTGTTGTAGTGTGTTTATCGATTGTATACCGTTGACGTGTTGTGTCATCACCATGCGCCCCATGATATCGAACACTTGCAGTTCGCCTTCACCGGTGACGATAATGTCGTTACCATCCTGATACGCGAAGGTGTCAGATGCTGACGCGAATGCAATCACGAACCTGTCTTTCTTGTCGGCAGGCGAGCCCACAAAGGTGTAGCTGTCGTTAGCGCCGAGGTCTATTGTCGTGTCTTCAATCTTATCGATGAGTGTGGCGCCTCTCATGTCGCCTTCGAAGGCGATGGTGTATCTGCCCAGCTCGTTAGCTTTGAAATGAAGCGGTATCTCTCCATGACGGTTGGAGAATGCTATGGCATAGTCTTCGCCCGATTGTGGGATGTAGAGTTTGGCATGATTGTCGTTGAAGATGAACTTCTCGAGTTTCGTGTCTTCGTTGAAGCTCACTATCGCCTTGTCTTGCACAGCGTCGCCGCGCACATTGGCTTTTATCAGGGTTATCTGTATGCCACCATTGTTATATGCCGTCGTCGCAGGTTGTTCCTTGCTGAAGGTGACGGTCTCGTTGCCATCGGCTGTCACCACCACGCCGGTGAATTTAGGAATAGGATTGTTGATGTAATCTGTAACGGCCTCGATATCGGTGCCGGCAGCGTTCATTTTATAATAAGGTCTGTCGATGTATGCATCGGCATAGAACGGATTGCCTACAAGGTTGCAGCCTTGACTGATATTGACGGTCTTGGTGTCACCTTCGTAGATAGGGCCGATGAACTGGATTGTTACATCTGATGCTATGGCATAGAGATAACCCTTTCCGTTTTCAAGCATAAAGCCATTTTGATGGGCTTTGAAGTTCTCCCAAGTGGTGTTGTTGAGACGGTAGAGGTCATATTCTCCGGAATTGACATACGGAATATCGTTGATGCTAAAGATGAGTTTTTTCACATCAATAGGTGCGACACTTCCATTAACGGGTGAAGCGATGAAATTCCATCCGTCGATAGGGCGAGAAGGCTCGTCCCAGTTAGTGGCTTTTGCTATCGGATGACTCATAGTTGTCCAGATGGAGACGTCGTCAATGTAAAGATAACATAATTGTTCCCATTTGATGGCGATGTATTTGGTGTCCGGCGGATAGGTGGCTGTGTACTCTGCCCAATTTCCAAGGGCTGCCATTCTTTCACTCCAAATGAAGGAGTCAATATCATTAGTGGTGGTAGAGTATCCCACATAAAAGAATGAGACGACACTACTGTTATCATCTATTTGATAGCTTTTATAAAAGAGGCTCAAATACACGTCTTCGATACTAATGAATTCAGGAGAAATCAAATATTGTGGTTCATTTTCCTCATCATCGAAATAAAATGTGTAACCGCCTCCATGTGGATTTATGTAACGCATAATCTCCGTGTGTCGTTGTCCGTCTACGACACGCCAACCATTCATGCCGTTTTCGAAACCTTGGTAGATTGGCAATATTACAGGCTTGGCATCAGTCATAAACCTGTATCTTACAAAGTAGCTGCTTTCTCCGTTATCATACAACGCTTTAACACGGATATCATACTCGGTGTCAGGAAGCAAGTGGGCCAAAGAAACCATATTCTCCTCCACGACACCCATATCAGCGCTCCATATTGCATCGCTGGTTTTCATGATTTGATATCCATAGCCAATAGGTGTCTCCCCTAGTGGAGCCTTCCATGTTATTGTGGCGCTGTTAGGGGTAAGATCGCTTGCGGTTAAGTTTGTCGGCATCTTATGAGTTGTAGCCTTTTCGAAACGGATGTCGTCTATATAGGTGCCAACAGGACCAACGGTTACATATTTTATGGCTATATATCTCGTGCCGACTGGGAATGTGCCCCTATAATAGGTCCAGGTCTCTGTGCGGGTACCAATATCATCGAGCCACGTAAACGAACCAATGTTGTTGTCGTAGGTTGAATACCCTAAAACTATTCTTTCATCATTAGAAGTTGGTCCTTTGAAATAGAACGACATCGCGATCTTCTCGGTGTTTGGAAAACACGGAGATATCAAGTATTGAGGACTGTATCCATCTGAGAGGGCCATAAAATTAAAGCTTTTATTACCGGAATAACTTTCTCTGGTTTGTATTCCACCATGTTCCCAATCGATACTTAACACGGTCATGCCATCATAATCCTCTTCAAAGTTGTTTTCAAATGGTAAATCTGTCGGTAGTCTAAACGATATTTCAGAGAAAATGCTTGTCTCGTTGTTGTTATAGAGTGTCTTCACGCGGAATCTATAATCAATGTCGTTTACCAGATCATCAAAGGATACGGTTTTGTTGAATGTCTCAACAGCGGTGCTCCATGGCTCATCTCCTCTCTTGAATTGATATAGGTAGCCATATATGCTCTGGTTGGTTGCTGGGGCGTTCCAAGCAATTTCCGTCATATCTGCGGTACATGTGGCTAACCTTAAGTTGGCGGGTTTGGGGCTACCTGATGGTTTGATAAAAAACTGGAGGTCGTTCCTACGCGAATCGACGAAGTGGTAGTCGGTCCAGTTTTCCAAATCGATAGGATTGGTTCTCGACAAGTATAGATGTGTCGTATTAGGTGAGCGATTGATACGGAATCGATGCCCCCAACCACTCTGGTAGTATTCGGGTGCAGGGTCGTTGAAACTGATCAGGATATTATGTATCCCGTCATATTCGAAAGGCGTATCAAATGAAAATTCCACCCAACCTTTGTTCTCTGCCACGACAGTGCCCTCAAACACCTTTTGACTTAAATCAATGGGAATGATGTCATTATCGTCTTCAAAATAATCTTTGTCGGTATGTTGCATATAAATCTGCACGTTGTTCATCTCATAGGGTCCGACACCAGCGTAAGGTTTATAATAATATGCGATACCTGATATAGTGCCAGCACTTTGTAGTTCGTTCGCCCTGTAGATTTGTTGAGACATGCTATATTGGTATAAATGATACATAGGGAAAAAACTTTCTGTATCGCCATGGCCAACCTCTATGATTTCAGGGCCTTGTGTCACGGTGATGGTCTGAATGTTTCCAATCTGGATATCGCCATACCCATCAATGTCGGTGGCAAGGAGCTTAAGTTTATAAGTGCCGGGAAGGATGCCAAACAAGTTTTTGGAAAAGCCATTGTTAGGCAGGTCTGCAAGAAAATCCTTTTGTACGTATAAAGTGACACCGTCTTCTTTGTAAAGATAGGCATGTAGAGGAACACTTGCTGACAAATCGTCGGAATCATAAGCTGTGCCCGAGATGTTTATGGAGCCGTAGCCGACAACACTTTCGTTCAATATTCCCACTGGCATGGTGCCGATTGTTTGTGAAGTGGTGAAGTGCATATATATATAATCGCCGCCTGCACCAGAGTTCAAGTCATAACCGGAAGAGCTGCCTCCTGAGCCTAAAGCTCCGCTTTTTGTCGAGTTGAAGTAGATATTGTCAACACTGCGATGGTCTGGAAAAGCCTCTCTGGTGTAATACAGATGTATGTCAGAACCGCCGGCATGGCTGTTCAGGTCGCCTTTGACATTTTTGAAATGCTCGCCGCCATCGTAAGGCACAAGATAATAGGTCCTTCCGTCGCAGGTACGAGTTTCGGTAGCACTTGAGTTTTGTGTCCATAAATAAAAGTCAGTAGCATAGCCTTTGTTCACGAGACTTGGATTATACTCGTCTTTATAGAGTAAGTAAATCCAGTCGCTACTGCTGCCGCAGCCTTTGTTAAGGTCATAGTCATAACTCTTCCAACCCTGTTTTCGATATGACTTTTTCAGGTCGTTTACCTCGGTCTCGGAGCCACCGATAAGCATCACGTCCTTGACATAATAAGTGTAGTCATCGACAACACGGCCTCTAAGTCGTAACTCGGAGAGCCTGAACACCTCCATTAATTCGTAGTTTACTGCTGTTGCGGCGAAACGGAAGTAGCGATAGGCTTTGTCGTTGTTGATGCTAAACTCGAAGTCATTTCCGGTCTCATTCGGGATAAGGTCGTAACCTTGGGTAATACATTGCCATTCGTCATCAAAGCTCATTTTTGCTTCGATACTCCATGCTTTCGGGTTACACCCCCAGAAGGGGCCAAAATCCTGGACTGTTGTCATAATATAGGCTGTGGGGATGATAGCTTTGTCGCTGTAAAAGTCCACATAGTAATAATGATCCTGACTACGGCAATCCCAATAATTATTTCTGTTGTTATCTACAAGATTTTGGGGATTAGAGGAATAAGCGGCATCTACGAGCATAAAACCAGCGATAATCGGGTCAGTGTTCAGCACAGACCTCCCTTTGAACTTGAACTCACCGAGTTGGAACTTGCCACCGTTCTGTACCGACAAGATTTCAAAACGGAAGAATTTGTATTTTGCGTTGTTGTCAATACCAAACTCAAAGTCAGTATTGTTGACGTCTTGTAACACGTTGTCGTTGGTGACGGTGGCGATGGTGGTCCACTCGTCTTCTTGATTCAGCTTTGCCTTGATGACCCAGTCTTTGGGATTGCGGCCATGGTGTGAGCTGTTGTCATTGCCTGTGGTCAGGATGTAGCCGGTAGGAATGAATGGACTGCCATGATGGAATTCTATAAATGTTGTATCCGTCAAACTATTGACATACCATTTCGTGTTTGGATCGTCATCCACCAATTTCTGATAGTTTTCATTGCTACTGGCGCCCTCCGTACCAGCTTTGGGGTTGTAGTCTGTGACAACAACAATATCCGGGTTTTCATATACTGATCCTCTGAGCATCAACTCACCAAGTTGAAATTCTCCTCCTCCCCACACCGCTGTGACTTCGAAACGAAAATATTTGTATAGTTGGTCGTTGGAAATCTCAAAACTATAGTTGGTCTTATTCTCAAATTGCAGCACATTGTCGTCAGTAACACTGGCTATGGTAGTCCACTCGTCTTCAAGATTCAGTTTTGCCTTAATGACCCAGTCTTTTGGGTTGCGGCCCGGGTATGTGCTGACGTCGTTAGCTGTGGTCATGACGTAGCCGGTAGGAATAAAAGGAAAGATGACGTGAAACTCAACATAGGCGCAATCACCAATGTCACGAATACACCATTTGGTGAAATTTCTGCCATCTAACAGCTTGTCATAGTTTTCTTCATTGTTGACTCCTGCTGTGCCTGAAGTGACGGTGTAGCCCGCCATAATCGGGTCAGGACTTTGGGCAATTGCCGAAAAAACAGCAGATAAAACGATGCTAAGGAAGAATACGAGTTTTTTCATCGACTAAATTTTTGTAATTTTGATGCAAAAATATAGTCAATATTCAGATTGTGCAATAGCTTAGACGTATTCACGGACGTCAACAGACGAATTCACGGAAACATTGTTTTTTCCTGGATTTTATTCTCCATGTATTTTTTTATTCTCCGTGTATTTTTCAGTAAGGTCCGGTTACTGTTGTTCTCTGTATTCCGTTGGTGTAAGCGCGTATTTGACTTTAAAATTGCGGCCCAGGGTGTCGGCATTGGCGAAACCGCTCTCGTGTGCCACGTCAGCGACACTGAGGTCGGGGCGTTCTGTCAAGAGCTTGGCGGCATACGGCAAACGGCAGTCGTTCAGGTACTCGATGAGCGACTTATATGGGCTGCCCTTGGCGAAGGCGGCGCCTATACGTTCTTTTGACACTCCCAGGCGGTCGACGAGCATCTGACGGTCGAGGTTAGGATCGAGGAAGAGTTTCTCGCCAGCCACGAGGTCCTGGATCTGGTTGAACAGCATGACATCTGGGTCTTCGGACAGATCCTTGGCAGGCTCCTGCCGAGCCCCAGATACCGTATCCTGCTTCAAACTCTCCAGATATTTCTCCTTATAGGTGATGGCATCGGCAATCTCTCTTGCCAACACCTTGTTTTTCTTTTTCATCAGGCGTTCCTGGCGGAAGAACCACAAGAGAAAGCATGCTGTCACCAAAAGTCCTATCGTCAAGGTGATGATGATGATGCGTGCGCGCTCAGCCTCGGCTTCTTTCTGCTGTCGGATGAGCTTCTCTTCCTGCAGGTGATATTGGGTGGCGAGCTCATGGAGCCGTTCACGCTGGTTACGTGCGTCAAGGCTGTCACGAATGATGTGGACACGCTGCATGTAGTCGATAGCCTCGTCGGTATGCCCCTGCATCCTGGCAGCGGCAAAACGCTGCTCAAGGCAGATTACGTAGTTGGGGTTGATGGTGTCGGGATATGAATGCTCGAAACGCTGCATCGCCTTTTCGAAACGGTCGAACTCGCCCATGTAGAGATACGCCGCCGACATGATTTTGTCGCAGTCAACACTGTGGCTCCAATTGGTTTTGAGCACCTCGTTCATGGTCTCACGCGCCTTCGGGATATCCTCCATCCTGGCGTATGCTATGGTGAGGTACGCCAATGCCTGACCGCGTGCGTAATCGACAAACTCCGACGGGTCGAAGCCTTCGTTCAAGTTGAAACGCTCGGGATGACTGTCGAGCTTGTCGATGCGTGCCAAATCTGCCTCACAAACAGGTACAACATCGGCGAAACGCAGATTGTCTATATAAATACGAATCAGCTTCTTCGAAGCCTCGTGGTATGCCGTCACACCCTGAAAGGTGTTAAGCTGTCTCAGTTCAGAAATGGTGCCATTAAGCAACTCTATACCCTCGTCGGTCTTACCGGCCTGCGCCATCGACTGTGCGATGAGTCCCGCCGCTTTGCCCACCTCGCCTGGCAGATCAAGGATGTGGGCCAAACGCGAGGCCTCGGTGGCATATCGGATGATGGCAGGATGGTTGCCCATAGTGTATTCAATGCCCGCCAAAAGCATATAAGTCTGCTCCAGAGTGACAGAGTCAGTCAAAGCATCGCCCTTTTCCAACATGTTGAGACAGGTCTGGGCAGCCAACGACATGTCATGAAGCCCGCCATATTGTGTCACGGCCTTCAAATATTCACCACGCTGCCAGCTGATGTTACCCACCATAACAGCAGAATCAATCATCACCAAAGCGCGCTCAGGCTCAGTGCGGTGACGGCTCATCGCTGACGATTCGGTATAACGCGTGTCCTGACCACTTATGCCCATCACTGGAAACACCAGCATCAGACATAAGGCCAGTTTTATTGATAAAAAGTGTTTTGTCATAGAACAAGTTTTATGACAGCAATGAAAGTTATCTCACGATCTTTCTGGTGACGGTTTTCCCTGACGTTGTAACACCTTTAATAATATACATGCCTTGATTCAGCTCATTGACGTTCTTTGCGTTGACGAGCTGTCCGTTTATGTTGTAAATTGCTACAATATTGACGATTTCCTCATATCCGACTTCTGGGACCGAAGTCACTTCGATTAAGACATAGTCGTCGCCGTTCGGTGTCATGGCGTAGTCCGATTCGCAGTTGTCGTATACTGCGGTGAGTTGGAAGATGTAGTCGCCTGGATTCATCTCCATGAAATATGAGGTGTATTCGGCGTCAATCTCTATCACTTCTTTGGTCTCTTCGCAATATAGGTTGTAATGGAGCGGTGTTGTCTCAGGAGCGTCCCATGACAGCATCGGGCCATACATTTCTTGGGTATACACATATTCGCCCTGGAAGTTTGTCGGGGCGTAACATGGTGTTGGAGGGGTAGGAGGCTCCACGTCGCCCATCTCGCCTTTCTGTCCGATGTTTTGTCCGTATAGTCCGCCTACTTCATTGTTGACCCATGAGATGATATTCTGTCCGCCATGGTATCCTGTGCTTCCCTCGCAACCTGTTTTGCCGTAGGTGTTCGAGCACATCTGTGTGCTCCAGGTAGTGGTGCCTTCCATGTTGAAACCTTGTGCCTCGACGGTTGCTTGGCTTCCGCTTGTCTGGTTAAGACCTTTGAAATATGTCACTGCGAAGCCGCCACCATATTGATATGCATCGATGTTGAGGCCTCCGCAAGGTGTTGTGCCGTTGTCAAGCACGAGGATGCCCTCGTCCCACAATCTCTCGCCGTATGAGGTGATGCGGTTCATGTAAAGCTTGCATTGGCTTTGTGAGTAATCGTCGGTCTGCTCATAGAACAGTATGATGTCGTGGCTGTCAGGGTCGACGGTTGCTGAAGCGCTGATATACAAGTTGTTGCCGTCGAATGAGTGTACCGGTATTCCGTTGGTGTCCATGATTGTCGAGACACCGTTCTGGTTGTAATGGAACACGTATGTGTTGAAGTTGCCTAAGGCAGGATGCCAGATATAAATGTAACCGCCACCCATGCCGTCGGAGATGGCATAATGGATGTATGTTGACTGGAATGTCTGTTCCGCCATCAACAATGTCTCTGGGCTGAATTGAGTGCCATCCGGATTGTAGCCTGCCACATATATCGATTTGTTGGTGTACATGCCGTTTCCGACTTTTTCGTATGTAACGAAAACTTTGTTGTCGGTGCCCAGGGTGAGCTGTCCGAACATGCATTTTAGTCCGGTATTATCGGAGATAGTAACGACCGGGCCTAATGCCTCGTTGACATATTGCAGATAGAGGTTGCTGTAGTCGAATCCCAGTGCCCAGATGCCGCCATCGTCGGTGGCGACGATTTCAGTGCGTGAGAAACCGAGTCCGCCAAAGAGCTGTACACCCTGTTCGCCCCAAGGGAACGTGCCGTCAGGGTTGATTTTCACCGCGTATGTGTAGCCGTCATATACAGCGAAGCAGCTTACCACGCCGCCATCGGTGGTTGTCGCCATCGAAACGCCTTCTGACATTGATGAGAACTGATGTGCTGCAATGTGGATGCCGTTTTCACCCCATTGTGGCTCGCCTGCAAAGTTGAGACGCTGCAAGTTTGGCGACCATCCGTTACCGCCTACGAAACTCATCCATTGCATGTAGGTGTCTCCAGTATTCTGGTTGGTGGACAGGTAGATCTCACCGGCATCGGCCGAGGTGTTGGCGATAAATGTGTTGTTGGTCGGATCGTTGACCCACTGCGCTTTCACAGTAAATGTAGCTGCCAAAGCGATAATAGAAAGTAAAAGCTTTTTCATATTATGATAATTTTTAACATCGCAAAGTTACGAAGTAAAAATGAAAAAAACAAGAAAAAAATAAAAAACCATCGTTTCAACTTTGCTTCGCTGCATTCGAAACGATGGTTTTTCTTAGTCTTTAGTCTCTAGTTTCTAGTCTTTGGTACTAGTAACTAATGACTAGCGACTAAAGACTAGCGACTATTCTTTGATATTCGGTTCTTCCAAGCCAAGGTGTTTCTTCTTGTCAACTACCTTGAGGTAGAGACCGATGAGCAATGCTGCGATGCCGAGGCATGCGAGCATGATCAAAGCCCATGTGTAGTTGAGTTCGTCAGGGTTTGTGCCGACAGGGTTGGTGTTTTCAAGAACCTTACCGATGAGCAGCGGGAACAACCACAGACCGATGTTCTGGATCCAGAAAATCAGAGCGTAGGCTGAGCCGATGATTTTCTCGTCGACGAGCTTCGGAACGCTTGGCCACAATGCTGCAGGAACGAGTGAGAATGAGGCTCCGAGCACCAAGATTGTGACGTAAGCCACGATAGTGCCACCAGCAGCATTACCTTTGAACATAGGCAGGATGAATGCGAATGTCAAGTGGCAGATGACCAGGAGGATAGAGCCAATCATAAGCATTGAGGCAGCTTTACCTTTATGGTCGACGTAGTTGCCGAGGATAGGGGTGATTGCCACTGCGAGGAGCGGGAACACTGCGAAGATTGTCTCAGCGGTGCCACGCATGTAACCCATGTAGCAGTAAACCACGAGAGCCACGATGGCGAGTCCCATCAAACCATATTTCATTGACTTGTTTGTCTTGATGAAGTTGCTTGCGAATGAGCAGACAGCGACGAGCAGCATCACGATATACTGCACGATGGTCACTGAGCTGCCGCCCCAGAATGTGTTAGGGTCAGCCTCGATGAGTGTGAGGTTGCACTGGAGCATGTTGACAGCGTATTTCTGGAATGGGAAGATTGCCGAGTAGTAAAGCACGCAGAGCAATGCCACGAGCCAGAAACCGAGGCTTGACAAAATCTTGCCTATATCGCTGACTTTGAAAGGCTCGTCAACGGCTTCAGCCTCGCCTGTCTGTGAGTCGAGCTTCTTATCCATGAAGAAGTAAACCACAAACATGATGAGGGCGATGCAGAGCAGCACCACGCCGAATGCCACTGAACGGCTCACGTTGATGGTTCCGCCGAGTTTTGCGAAGTAAGGTGAGAAAATCATACATGTGGCAACGCCGAGACGGGCCAATGCCATCTCTGAACCCATTGCCAATGCTGTCTCACGACCTTTGAACCATTTCACGATACCGCGGCTGACGGTGATACCTGCCATCTCAGCGCCGCAGCCGAAAATCATAAAGCCGACAGCTGCCATCTTTGCTGAAGCAGGCATGCCTCTGTAGAACGGAGAAACGCCAAGTTCTTCAAAAACAGGGATGTAGTTGAGGTTGTCGGTGAACCATCTCTCAAGACCGCTGCCAAAGAAACTCTCGCTGATGGCGTAATATTTGATTAAGCCACCGACGAGCATCACAGCGCCTGATAACACTGCGGTGAAACGAACTCCCATCTTGTCGAGGATGATACCTGCGAAGATGAGGAAGAACACGAACACGTTGAGGAAGGTCTCAGAACCCTGCATCGTGCCGAATGCGAGGCTGTCCCAACCACGTTGTGTCTGCATCAAGTCCTTGATAGGGGACAGGATGTCCATGAAAATGTAGGCGCAGAACATCGCCAACGCCAACAGCAGCAAAGCGATCCATCTCATGGCCGCATTGTCGCGTAAAGTCTGAATTTTTTCTGTCATATCATTTAATTCTTAAAATTCAAAATCTATTAACTTCAAAACTTTATTAAGTTTAAAACTTTAAAAACTTTAAAAACTTTTAACTACTTCGTAGGCATCTGCACCACTTCTTTGTTATAGCCTTTCAGCACTTCTTTGGCGAAGTCGGCGATGGTCTGAGGAGTGATGCTCTTCACGATAGCGTCGAACTCAGCGTCGATGTTGATGTTATCCTCGACGAAATCCGACATGGCGCTGATCCAGAAGCTGTTTTCTTCCTTGTTCTCAGCACGTTTCTTGTAAAGATTTTCAACGACTTTCGACAAATCTTCCTGAGCCGGGCCGTTGGTGGCGACATCGTTCAAGCCGTCACGGACCTTGCCCATGAGTTTCTCGTACATATCGAGGTTGGTGTCGAATGCGATGAGGAACATATATGCGTCTTTCGGCTTATCATTGACTGTGCCGTAAACGCCGACGCCGTATGTGCCGCCTTCTTCCTCACGGATAGTGCGTGTGTAGTAGATGTCCATAACGTCGCTGAGTACATCCATGTAAATCATATTGCGATAGTTGTATTCCATCAATCCGTTGATAGTCATATAGATAGTGACCTTAGGGTTCTGCATCTCTTTTTCATAGTGGCAGATGACGTCCTTTTCAGAAATGCCGAGACCTATGTCTTTCCAGTCGTTCTTGCCTTTACCTTTCTTCAATGATGCGAGATACTGTTCCACCAATGGCTTGAAAGTCTCTTCGTCGATGTTGCCAACGAAATAGAATGTGAAGTTTTTCGGGTCAGCGAAGCACTGTTTATACATATCCATAGCCTTGGCATAATCGATCTTGTCGATGTCGGCTGCTTTGGTTCTGATGCGGAGCGGATGGTTGTTGTAGAGCACCATTATCAAAGAGTCGGAGAATGTGGTCATTGGGTTAAGCTCTTGGTTTACAAGGGCTGCCTTGGCACGCTGGGCGTATGACTGGAATGCCTCTTCGTCGGCGCGAGGTGCTGTGAAATACAAATAGATGAGCTGCATCATGGTCTCGAGGTCTTTTGGCGAGCAGTTGCCGCTCATGCCTTCACTGTAGTTGCCGATGTAAGGTGTCACGCGCACTTTCTTGCCTGCGAGAACCTTAGGAAGGTCGGTTGCGCTGAAGTTGCCCACGCCGCCAAGTGTGATGACATCGCCGAGGTTCGACAATGTGATGAAGTCTTCTTGTTTGAGTGTTGAGAGGCCGCCCCAGCTGTTGGCTGTGAAACGGATCTCGTCTTCTTTGAAGGTGGTCTTCTTGTAATATACCTTCATGCCGTTGCTGAGCGTCAACACCTTGGCGTCGAATTCTGGCATGTCGGCTTCTTTCTTGATCTTGCCTGGCTTAGGCATGTTTGGAACGATAGGGCCGTCGAACACTTCTTCCTGGTATGGCTCGACCTCGATGGCGTTGGCAGCGTTGTAGAAGTTCAAGATGTCTTCTCTTGTTGGAAGCACTTCGTCTTCTTTCTTAGGTGCTGTCACAGTGATGACGAGGTTGTTTTCAGGGATGAGCTGCTGCGCCATCATGTTGATGACTTCCAATGGGAGGTTCGGGACAATCTGCTGATACATGGCGTATTCTGTCTCGATGCCCATCATCGGCTCATTGCTGAGGAAGTTGTTGAGGCATTCGTCGACGTAGTTGCTGTTTTCTGTGTTGTTTCTCTCATTGTATTGGCTCTCAATACGTTTCATGAAGTCAGCTTTGGCTCTCTCATATTCCGATGCTGTGAAGCCGTACTGCTGCATGCGTTTGTTTTCTGTCACGAGGGCTGTGAGTGCCTCGTCTATGCCGGCTGCGTCTTTAGCCATAGCCATGCTTGTCCATGCATCCTCGGTAGGTGCGATATAATAGCTTGAATAGTAGCTATATCCATAGACAAACGGTGGGTTTGGCTTCTGGACGAGTTCCTGCAGACGGTTGATTTCCATCTCGGAGACGATAGCCAGCATATATTGTGCAATCCAATAGTTGATGTCGTTCTTCAACGAGTCTGGAGTGGCTTCCTGTTTGTAATACAGGTTCACTCTGTAGTTTGTAGCCTCAGGGTCTGATGCGATGGCGACGATAGGCTCGTCGTTGTCTTCGATCATGAACTGTGGTCTCGGTGCTGGGTTGACAGGTGTCGGGATGTCAGCGCACATCTCTTTGATGCGTGTCTCGATAGCGTCGACATCGACATCACCAACGATGATAAGTCCTTGAAGGTCAGGACGATACCATTTGTGATAGTAGTCGCGGAGTGTCTGATACTCGAAGTTGGCGACGACTTCCGGAAGTCCGCCTGGCAGACGGTTTGCGTAAGGGCTGTTAGGATACATGATAGGAAGAATCTCCTTCATGATACGCTCGCTGGCGTCTTCGCGTGTGCGGAGCTCTTCAAGGATCACGCCACGTTCGTTGTCGATCTCAGCCTCTTCAAGGGCGATGAAGCTCGACCAGTCGTGGAGTATGAGCAGGCATGTGTCGACCAAACCAGGGATGTCGGTAGGGACATTGGTGATCATGTACACTGTCTGGTCAATGCCGGTGCCTGCGTTGAGGTTCTCACCGAATTTGATGCCACGGCTCTGGAGATACTCGCGGAGCGTCATGCCTGGGAGGTTCGTCGTTCCGTTGAATGCCATGTGCTCAAGGAAGTGGGCGAGACCGCGTTGGCTCTCTTCTTCCAACACCGAACCGACTTTCTGTGCGATGTAGAAATCGGCGCGTCCTGATGGTTTCTCGTTGTGACGGATGTAATAAGTCAATCCGTTGTCAAGTTTGCCGATGCGGACATTCGGGTCCATCGGGCATGGCATGACCTGCTGTGCGAAACTGCTGATTGCCATTGCGGCAACAAACAGCACTGATAGGAATAATTTTTTCATTTTTTTATTAATTAAATTTTAAACTATATAAACTTTTAAACTATATAAACTTTTAAACTTTATGAACTTTACGAACTTTATAAACTTTATGAACTTTATAAACTAAAAAAGATGAATTACATATTTTTCAACAAAATAAGGCTCCGCGTACCATCTCGTGATAGAAGTGCTCTTGCGTTTCCAGTTTTTCGGCACGTTTCTAAGCTCTTCCTCGATGTCGCCACCTTTTAAATATAATATCCCGCCCGCCTCAATGTCGTTGGTGACACGCAGCTTGTTGTTGCACCATTTCACAAAGTCGGGGAGCTGCGTCACGGCACGGCTCACTATCACATCGAACTTCTCCTTGATGTTCTCGGCACGTTCTTGGATGGCTGTAACATTCTGTAAACCAATCTTTTCGATGACATCCTGAACCACTTTTATCTTCTTTCCGATGCTGTCGACAAGCAAAAACTTGGTCTGAGGAAACATTATCGCCAACGGTATTCCGGGAAAACCGCCGCCTGTGCCGATGTCAAGGACTTTCATTCCTGGCAACAACTCGAAATATTTCGCAATAGCCAGCGAATGCAGGACATGATGCTCGTAAAAACTGTCCATGTCCTTCCTCGAAATCAGGTTTATTTTGCTGTTCCAGTCCTCGTAAAGCGGCGCAAGCTGTTCATACTGAGTCATTTGCGCCTCAGTCAGATCTGGAAAATATTTCTTTATAATGTCACAATTCATTTTCAATATCATTCACTCCATCGTCATTTCAACTGATACGTAGCGTAACAGAGAAAATACCGGCATCTGAAAGTACGGATGCCAATTCTGAATGACGAACAATCTGCAAAGATACGAAAAATAATTTATAGTAATATATTAAGCCGATTTTTTTGAAAAAATTTATAACCAATTCATATAATTTTTGTAATTTTACACGTTTTATCAATTGAAAATGGCAGGAAAAATCCGACATATTATCCTTGTGATGCTGATTATCAACAGTTTCGGTTTGTTGGCGCAAAACGGCCAAAAACAGAAAATCACACTCGATTATATTGAAAAATATAAGAATATAGCGATGTGCGAGATGATAAAAAACAAGATTCCTGCCTCGATAACATTGGCGCAGGGCATCCTGGAGTCGGGTAATGGCACAAGCCGGCTCGCCACCGTAGGCAACAACCATTTCGGAATAAAATGCCACAACGACTGGAAAGGCAAGACGATGCGACAAGACGACGACGCCCCGAAAGAATGCTTCCGTGTGTATAAAACCGCCGAGGAATCGTTCCACGACCACTCGAAATTTCTGAAAAACAATACCCGCTATACCGCACTTTTCAACCTGAAAATCACAGACTACAAAGCATGGGCTAAAGGTCTGAAAAAAGCCGGCTACGCTACACTTCCAACGTATGCCAACGTGCTTATAAACCTCATCGAGACGTACGACCTGCAGAAGTACGACCAGATGGTGGTGAGCGGCAAATTCAAATGCAAAAAGAAAGAAACCAAGCAAGAAGAGTCTAAGGTAGAAGAGCCAAAGCCTGAAAAACCTGAGAAAGTCAAAAAAGAGAAGGTCAAAAAGGAGAAAGTCAAAAAAGTGAAGATCAAGAAAGTGAAGCCGAACGCGGTGGTGGCAATAGTGCCTGTGCTGGCCGAATGTCCTGTCGTCGGCATGACTCCTGACCATCATTATATTCGCGAAAACTTCGGTGTGAAATTCGTCATGACAAAAGAAGGCGACGAGCTGGCATCACTCGCTAAAGAACTAAGAATCGCTGAGTATCAATTGGTTAAGTATAACGACCTCGGCAGTAAGAAGACTTTTACTGAGGGCGAGGTGCTGTACATCGGTCCGAAACGCCGAAAAGCCCCGCAAGGCTATAATTATCATAAGATTCAGCAAGGTGAGACGCTGCGTCAGGTGTCGCGACTCTATGCAATAAAACTCGACCGCCTGTTCAAGATGAACGGCCTTGACGAGAACTCTGTGTTGTCAATAGGACAAGAGATAAGACTGAGATAATCAATAGATTATAATTCCGCTTTGAGATATTTGGAGGTGTAGCCGACCTTGTTTTTCACAATCTCTTCAGGCGTGCCCTGACCGAGTATCATGCCGCCTCTCTCGCCGCCTTCAGGACCCATGTCGATGATGTAATCCGCCATTTTGATGACATCCATGTTGTGCTCGATGATGAGCACTGTGTTGCCTTTGTCGACGAGCTTGTTGAGCACTTCCATCAGCACCTTGATGTCCTCGAAATGCAAGCCTGTGGTTGGCTCGTCGAGGATGTAAAGCGTCTTCCCGGTGTCACGTTTCGCCAACTCTGTCGCGAGTTTCACACGTTGTGCCTCGCCTCCTGACAGTGTGGTTGATGGCTGCCCTAAAGTGATATAGCCCAATCCCACATCCTGTAACGTCTTGATTTTCTGAAGGATAGATGGGAAATTCTCGAAGAATGTCACAGCCTCGTCGATGGTCAGATTCAGCACGTCGTTTATCGACTTGCCCTTGAAACGGACCTCCAGCGTCTCGCGGTTGTAGCGTTTGCCTTGGCATGTCTCGCACTGCACCTGCACGTCGGGCAGGAAGTTCATCTCGATGACACGCACTCCGGCACCTTGGCATGTCTCGCAGCGACCGCCTTTCACGTTGAACGAGAAACGTCCCGACTTGTAGCCTCTTATCTTCGATTCTGGCAGCTCACCGTACAGTTTTCTTATTTCGTCGAACACCTTGGTGTATGTCGCCGGGTTGGAACGTGGCGTCTTGCCGATAGGAGCCTGGTCTATCTCGATGACTTTGTCAATAAATTCAAGGCCTTCGATGCGCTCGTATGGCAACGGGTTCTTCTCCGAACGGTAGAAATGCTTGCTCAGGATAGGGTAGAGCGTCTCGTTGATGAGCGATGACTTGCCCGAGCCCGAAACGCCTGTGACACAAATCATTACGCCCAATGGAAGGTCCAGATCGACGTTCTTTAGGTTATGACCGCTGGCGTTATACAGTTTGAGGTGTTGGCCTTCGAATGGCTTTCTTCGTGTGGCGGGCACTTCTATACGTTTCTTTCCTCTGAGATAGTCGCAGGTGAGGCCTTTCCCATGCATCGCCTCCTTGGGAGTGCCTTCAAACACTATGTTTCCGCCATTCACGCCAGCTCCGGGACCTATGTCGATGATATGGTCGGCGGCGAGCATCGTGTCTTTGTCATGCTCCACCACTATGATGCTGTTGCCAATGTCGCGCAACTCCTTCAATGACTCTATAAGTCTATGATTATCACGCTGATGCAAACCGATAGAAGGCTCGTCAAGGATGTATAAGATGCCTGTCAACTGGGAGCCTATCTGTGTGGCGAGACGAATTCGCTGTGACTCGCCTCCCGAGAGGCTCTTCGCCGGTCGGTTCATGCTCAGATAATCGATGCCCACGTTGAGCAGGAAACTGATTCTTTTCTTTATTTCTATTAAGATGTCGTGCGAGATCTCTTTCTGTTTCTCGTCGAGATGCTTGGGAAGCTCGTCGAGCCACTTCGACAGTGCGTTGACATCCATGTTTGCCAACTCAGCTATGTTTTTCCCGTTAAGGCGGAAATAAAGAGCCTCTTTTTTGAGTCTTTGTCCTTGACACTCAGGACATTCCACCTCGTTCATGAAGCTGTTGGCCCATTTCAGGATGGATGCCGGAGCGTTGTCCTCGCTCATCTTTCTGATGACGTTGACGATGCCTTCAAACGGCGACGAATATGTTGACGACGTGCCGAGATATTCCCTTGTGACGGTGAACGACTCGCTGCTTCCATACAAAATGATGCTCATGGCATTTTCCGGAATCTCGCTGATTGGCGTGTCGAGTGTGAATCCGTAACGTGTGCCTATCGCCTCAAGTTGGCTGAAAACGCTGTTGTTTTTGTACTCTCCCAGAGGTGCCAGGCCGCCTTTCTTCAAGCTCAGACTCGGGTCGGGGATGATCTTGTTCATGTCGACCTGTATGATGGTGCCGAGGCCGTTGCATTTCGGACACGCACCATAAGGCGAGTTGAAACTGAAAGTGTTAGGCTCTGGGTCTTGGTATGCGATGCCGGTCGTCGGACACATCAAAAGCTTGCTGAAATATCGTACATCCGTGGTGCCGTCTTCTTGTACCATCATCATGTTTTTGCCCCGACGAAATGCTGTCTCAACCGACTTTACGATACGCTCTTTTATATCGTCACAGACAATTATCCGGTCGATAACTATCTCAATATCATGGGTTTTGTATCTGTCGAGCTGCATGCCAAAGACAATTTCCCGTATCTCCCCGTCGACACGAACTTTCATATATCCTTGCTGCCTGATTTGTTCAAACAGGTCGCGGTAATGACCTTTTCTGCCTCTTACCACTGGTGCCAGGATATTGACCCTTTTATTGTTGTATTGTGAGAAAATCATGCCGGTGATCTGCTCTTCCGAGTAACGCACCATCTTTTCGCCTGTATTATATGAATAAGGTATGGCGGCGCGTGCGTAGAGCAGTCGCATGAAGTCGTAGATCTCAGTGATGGTTCCCACTGTCGAGCGCGGGTTGCGGTTCACCGATTTCTGTTCTATTGAAATGACAGGGGAGAGGCCTCTTATCTCATCGACGTCAGGGCGTTCCATGCTGCCGATGAACTGGCGTGCATAGGCCGAGAACGACTCCATATACCGGCGTTGACCTTCGGCGTAGATCGTCTCGAAAGCCAATGACGACTTGCCGGAACCGCTTAGTCCCGTTATCACCACGAGCTTGTCGCGCTGGATGCGTAAGTCTATGTTTTTCAGGTTGTTCTCACGCGCCCCGTAAATCTCGATGTATTCGTCTTCGGCAATATTTCTTTCTTTCTCAGCCATCAATTTTAATTCAAATCCTCAATGATACTGTCGTTTTCAAAATTCATGATGTAGCCGCCCGTCGCCTCGTTGCAATAATCGGCAGTGAGGTTGAACGGCCGTTTGGGAATCTTTATCTCGTAAACATCTCCCTTCTTGACTTTCAATGACTTGGCTCTCAGCCATGGGTTGAAAATCTTGAGGAGTTTGTATGTTATGTCATGCTCGAGAGCAAAATCAGCCCAGCTGTCGACGCTTTTGTCTACGATGACGGTCTTGTATTTGAATGGCTGATACTCAAGATTTTTACTTACGTAAATGCCATATTTCTCCGGGTTGCTGAGGATGGTCTTGAAAGCCAGAATCCTGAAGATATAACGCTCTGTCTCGTCGGCCATCAGCAAGTCGTAGTAGGAATGCACTTTTTGTTCTTTTAGAAATTTGTTGAGTCGTGTCGTCCCTGCGTTGAATGATGCTGCCACCAGCGTCCAGTTGTGGTAAATATCGTACGATTTCAGGAAATAACGGCATGCGGCCTCTGTCTCGAGCTCCACGTTGTAGCGCATATCGACTTCTTTATTGATCTCAAGGCCGTATTCTCTGCCTGTTTTCTCAATAAACTGCCAGAAGCCCACTGCACCGGCGGGTGACACGGCATTGGTGAGGGTGCTCTCCGCCACGCATAAGTATTTGAAATCGTCAGGGATGCCGTATTGTGCCAGAATAGGCTCTATCACAGGAAACCAGCGTGACGAGCGTTTCACCAGCAGCATGGTGTTGCTGTGGAAATAGCATGTCGACAGCAGTTCGCGCTCATAACGTTCGCGTATGTTGAACATCTCAAGTGGCACTCGTTCGCCAGCGAAGGTGATGTCCTCGGTGAACTCGATGTCGTTGCTGCGAAGCTGTATCTGCTCAAGCGATACGGGTCTGCTCTCGGCAATCTTCAAAGCCTTGATGCCGACGATACACGCCGCTATGGCGGCCAGTCCGACTGCCAAGATGACAATCTGGAGTACCAAAAAAATCTTTTTGTTGTCCATTCGATTACAGATGAACCACCTCTCCGTATGCTGCGGCTGCAGCTTCCATTATAGCTTCCGACATTGTTGGATGAGGGAAGATGTTCTCTATGATGTCACGTCCTGTGGCTCCGAGTTCACGTGCCAGCACTGCTGTGGCGACCATTTCGGTGACGTTTTCGCCCACCATGTGGCAGCCCAGCCATTTGTCGGTCTTGGCGTCGAACACCACCTTGATGAAACCGTCTTTGTTGCCTGCCGCAGCGGCTTTTCCTGATGCTGTGAACGGGAACTTGCCGATCTTCACTTCATAGCCTGCTGCGAGGGCTTTCGCTTCGCTCAAGCCCACCGACGCAATCTCAGGGGTGATGTATGTACAACCTGGTATATTGTTGTAGTTCAATGGCTTAGGATTCATGCCGCAGAGCTTCTCCACGCAGATGATAGCCTCGTGTGATGCCTTGTGTGCCAATGCCGGTCCGTGAACGATGTCGCCGATGGCATACACGCCTTCCACGTTGGTGCGATAGTAGTCATCCACTATGATCTTGCCGCGCTCGCTGGCAATGCCGAGGTTCTCAAGTCCCAAATCTTCAAGGTTGGTCTGCACGCCGACAGCAGAGAGAACGATGTCTGCTTCAACGACTTTCTCGCCTTTCTTGGTGCTGATGGTGCACACGCATTTCTCGCCTGTGGTGTCAACATTGGTGACGGAAGCCTCAGTCATCACTGTCATCTTCAGCTTCTTGAAGCAACGCTCGACCTGCTTCGAGACCTCTTCGTCCTCGTTAGGCACGACGTTAGGCAGGAATTCCACCAATGTCACCTTCACGCCCATCGAGGTGAAGAAGAAAGCGAACTCCGAGCCAATAGCACCTGAGCCGACGACCACCATGGTCTCCGGAAGCTTGTCTAACACAAGAGCCTGACGGTAGCTGATGATTTTCTTGCCGTCGATAGGCATCGCTGGCAGCTGACGCACTCTTGAGCCTGTAGCAAGGATGATATGGTCGGCTTCGTATTCCGTGGCGTTTCCTTCAGCGTCGACGACTTTCACTGTCTTGTTGGCTGTGAGTGAGCCAAGACCTGGAATCAGTTCCACGTTGTTCTTTTTAAATAGGTATTGCACACCCTTGCTCATGCCGTCAGCCACGCCACGGCTGCGAGCTACCACGGCCTCCATGTCGGGATGGACCTCACCTTCGAGCTTAATGCCATAATTCTCAGCGTGTTGCATATATGTGTACACAGCCGCACTCTTCAAGAGAGCCTTCGTCGGGATGCAGCCCCAGTTGAGGCATGTGCCGCCGATTTCAGCCTTTTCAACAACTCCAACTTTCTTTCCGAGCTGCGAAGCTCTGATAGCAGCCACATAACCGCCAGGACCACTACCTATTACAATGACATCGTACTTCATGATTATCAATGATTTATGTTAAATTTACAAATATTTTTTATTTTTAAAATTTTATGGTGCGAAATTACAAAAAATTTTCATATCTTTGCAACATTGTTAGTGGAGAATTTTCTTCATGTTAATATTTGCCAAAAAGCAATAAACCAAAAAAATCGTTCCTTAAAATTATTTAATTATGTTAGCTGATTATTTCAATAATCCGCTCATGCCTATGTCGTATTCCGGCGTGTCGGAGAAATGGTATGTGGTGGCCTGCACCCTGGAGAGAAGTCTCTTTAAAAAACTTGATGTATTTTTGTATCTGTCTGCTACTCACGACAATGCATTCAATTTGCTCTATGTGTCTTACGACGAAATTAACCGCCGATTGATGCGGTGCTATCACGGAAAATTTGTCGTGAGAATGCGAAAAAACTATTTGATCATCCGAAAAGGGCTGTGGCGCAAAAGATACCTCGTCATCGACTATGACGAAACAGCTGGAATCGTGGCCTTGTCAAACAAAAGAAAATCAAAATGTTGGATTCTTTCGAAGAAACTGCCTTACGACAAGACGGCTTACGATAAAATCATCATATCGGCGGAAAAACAAGGCGTTGATATGAAGAATTTAAAGAATTATTATTAAAAATCGTATAATATAATGTTTTGAAAATCAAATAGAAAAGATTGCCTTTGCAGATTTGTGAAATTATTTTTATTTTATATAAGATTTATTCATATCTTTGCAAATTTGAAAGACAATGACTATTTGAAATGAATATATCGGAATTAACAGCTATTTCGCCTATTGACGGTCGCTATCGCAAGAAAGTTGAGCGTCTTGATGAGTATTTTTCGGAATTTGGACTGATCCGCGCCAGAGTGATGGTGGAGGTGGAGTATTTTATCGCACTTTGCCAGCTGCCTCTGCCGCAACTCAAAGATTTTGACCCGAAGTATTTCCGCAAGCTAAGAAATATCGTCAAAAACTTCAAAGTCGCTGACGCTCAAGAGATTAAAGAGATAGAGAAGACTACAAACCACGACGTTAAAGCTGTCGAGTATTTTCTTAAACGCCGTTTCGACGAGATGAACCTCGGCCAGTACAAGGAATTCATCCATTTCGGACTGACTTCGCAGGATATCAACAACAGTGCGGTGCCTTACACCATGAAAGAGGCTAACCGTGAGCTTGTGTTGCCTGCTATTGAGAAGATTGTCAACCGCTTACGCGAACTTGCCGAAGAATGGCGCGACGTGCCGATGCTGGCACACACACACGGACAGCCTGCAAGCCCTACACATCTCGGAAAAGAGATATATGTCTTCGTCGAACGTCTTGAAAATCAATTGGATGAGTTGAAACGTCTGCCATTTGAGAACAAGTTCGGCGGTGCCACAGGCAACATGAATGCGCATAAAGTGGCTTATCCGCAGTTCGACTGGAAGCTCTTCGCTGCCAGATTCAGCAAGAAACTTGGACTGAAACGTCAGGAAACGACAACGCAGATTGAGCATTACGACACTATGGCCGAGTATTTCGACGCCATCAAACGTGTCAACACCATATTGATTGACTTGTCACGCGACATCTGGCTCTACATCTCGATGGACTACTTCAAGCAGAAGATCAAAGCAGGCGAGGTGGGCTCGTCAGCTATGCCGCACAAGGTCAACCCGATAGATTTCGAGAACGCTGAAGGCAACCTCGGAATGGCCAACGCCATCTTCGAGCACCTCAGCCGCAAGCTCCCTATCAGCCGCATGCAACGCGACCTCACCGATTCGACGGTGACACGTAACATCGGAGTGCCGCTGGCGCATACTCTGATTGCAACAGCCTCATTGTCAAAGGGTTTGGACAAGCTTATTCTTAATGAGGCAAAGCTTCGCGCCGACCTGCAAAACAACTACGCCGTCGTGGCAGAAGCCATACAGACAATCCTTCGCCGCGAGCAGGTGGAGGGCGCTTACGAGCTGTTGAAAGGACTCACACGCACCAACGAGAAGGTGACACGCGAGTCGATTGACGCATTTATTGACCAACTGCCTGTAAATGAGACGGTTAAGAAAGAGATGCACGCCATCACACCGGAAAATTACACCGGCTTTAATTTCTAAAATGTAGAGAAATGGATAAAAAAAGAAATTTCCGCAGGATATTGCATTATGTCAAGCCGTACTGGTTCAGCATCTTGATGAACATAGTGTTCAATATTTTGGCCATAGTGTTCTCGCTGTTCTCGTTCTCGATGATAGTGCCGTTTTTGAACCTCCTGTTCAATCCGGAAAACCTCACCACGGTCAAGCCTGAATTTGCCCTTGATACCGACTCTTTGTTGGCTATGCTCGACTATTACGTGAGTTATATCATCATCCTGAAAGGCCAGTCTACAGCGTTGATTTTCATCTGCTTGCTTCTTGTGATAGCATTCTTCCTGCGAAACATAACAACCTATTTTGCACTTTATTTCATGGTCGGGGCACGTGCCGGCACCATCAAGGATATTCGCAACGATTTGTATAAGAAGATCATGATTTTGCCTCTGTCGTTTTACAGTAAGCATAAGAAAGGCGACATCATGGCGCGAATCACCACCGATGTACAGGAAATCGAGGTGTCTATCATCAGTTATCTCGACACTTTCATCAAGTCGCCGATTACCATTCTGGCTTATTTCGCCTATATGCTGGGCGTGAGCTGGCGTCTGACCTTGTTTGTGGTGCTGCTGCTCCCAATCGGGGGCCTCATCATCGGATGGATCGGGAAATCGCTGAAGAAAGACTCCCTCGACGGACAGAACCGCTTTGCGGGAATGCTTGCCACCATTGAGGAGACCATCGGCGGACTGCGTATCATCAAGGCATTCAACGCCATCGGCTATTCGAGCGAGAAATTCAACGAACAGAACGGTCTTTACACCAGAGTGATAAAATACGTGAACCGTAAGCGCGACCTCAGCTCTCCGATGAGCGAGTTCCTCTCGTCGATAATCATCGCTATAGTGGTTTGGTTCGGCGCCACCTTGATTTTGGACGCGGCAGCCACTCCAGGGGCGGAGCCGAGCATCACAGCAGCCAACTTCATCGCTTATATAGTGGTGTTCTCGCAGATAATATCGCCGGCCAAGTCGTTCTCGCAAGGCTTCTACAGCCTTCAGAAAGGCATGGCATCAGCCGACCGTATCTTCGAAGTGCTTGACGCTGAAGAGGTTATCGTTGAAAAACAAGACGCACTCGAGCTTCCTGATTTCAAGGACTCCATTATATATAGTAATGTGAGCTTCCATTACAACGAAGTCAACGTGCTGCATAACGTCAACCTGACCATCCCGAAAGGCAAGATGATAGCTCTTGTTGGCGAAAGCGGCGGCGGAAAATCCACCTTGGTCGACCTGTTGCCGCGATTCTACGATGTCAGCGAAGGCCATATCCTCATCGACGGCACCGATATACGCGACTTCAAGATCAGCGACGTACGCGGCCTGATGGGCATAGTATCGCAGGAAAGCATACTGTTTAACGACACCGTATTTAATAATATAGCGTTCGGACTCGAGCACGCCACACGCGAGGCTGTCATCGAGGCGGCGAAAATAGCCAATGCACACGACTTTATCATGGAGATGGAAGACGGCTACGACACCGTCATCGGCGACCGTGGAATGAATCTCTCGGGAGGACAGCGACAGAGGATAAGCATCGCAAGAGCGGTGTTGAAAAATCCTCCTATTTTGATTTTGGATGAGGCCACATCATCGCTTGACACAGAATCGGAACGCCTTGTGCAAGAAGCACTATCCAAGGTCATGACAAACCGTACATCAATCGTTATCGCACACCGTCTGTCGACGATTCAGAATGCCGACGAGATTCTCGTTATGGTGAAAGGACAGATTGTGGAACGCGGCAAGCACGAAGAACTGATCGAAAAAGGCGGTGTGTACAAACGTCTGACCGATTTGCAGTCGTTTAATAATTAAAATTTGAAAATTACGTTATAAACCAGATAAATTTAGAAAAGTAGATTATGGATTTAAGTAAAGTTGTAGCCATTTCTGGCAAACCGGGTCTTTTCCTCATCACGACAAACGGTGGAGGAAAACTTATTGTTGAGTCATTGATCGATGGAAAGCGCATCCCTGCTTTCGCAAACGATAAAATCAGCTCCCTCGAGGAAATCAGCATCTTCACGACAGGTGAGGACAAGCCTCTGAAAGAAGTCTTCATGAGCATCCATGAGAAAATAGGTGACAAACTTGATTTTGACCCAAAGAAAGCATCACCAGTCGAGTTGAGAGAGAAGTTTTTGCTCGTGTTGCCTGAATACGACGAAGACGCTGTGTATCAATCAGATATGAAAAAAGTGTTTCAGTGGTATCAGCTTCTTAACGACAAAGGCATCCTCGATTTCACTGTAGAAGACAAGAAAGAGGAGAAGGCTGAGGAAGCACCAGCTGAGAAGAAAGAGGTGAAGAAGAGCCCTGCAAAGAAAGCAGCTCCGAAGGCAGCAGCAAAAGAAAACGTGAAAGCAGCTGCCGCTCCGGCGACAAAGTCAACAAAGAAACCGAAGAAGGTGTAACTACATACTCGTCATTTCGAGCGCAACGTAGTGGAGTCGAGAAATCTCAAACAATTGAATGAGATTTATTAACCTGTGGTTAATGCTTTCGCTGAGCTCAGGTCTCCATTCCGCTCCGCTTCAGTCGAAATGACGTATTGATTATATGAAAAAAATTATTGATTTCATCGTAACCGAAAAGCAGTCGTTTCCTCGGGCGGCATTGCTGAGACTGAAAAGCGACATGCCACTGCCGGAGATTCGCGGCGGCCAGTTCGTCAATGTGCGTGTCGATGGCTGTGAAAAGGCGTACCTGCGTCGTCCGATATCCATTCACAACGTTGATTATCAGAGCAATACTATCGACCTTCTGATTCAGGAGAAGCATGAAGGGACAACCAAACTCTGTGCTCTTCCTGTCGGAGCGACGGTGAACGTGGTGCTGCCTCTTGGCAACGGATTCACCATGCCTGGTAAGGACGATAACGTGTTGCTGGTGGGTGGTGGCATCGGAATCGCGCCGTTGTTATATTTTGCAAAAAAATGCAATTATTTGCAAAACATAAATTTCCTGTTAGGAGGTCGCACACAATCAGACTTGATGCTGTTAGAACGTTTCCGCAACGAGGGCGACGTGTTCATCACCACCAACGACGGCTCGATGGGAGAAAAAGGCTTCGTGACGGAGCATAGCCTCTGGAATACTATGAAAATCAATAAGATATACGCTTGCGGTCCGATGCCTATGATGAAAGCAGTGGCAAAGGTCGCAAGAGAAAAAGGCATCTGGTGCGAGGTGTCGCTCGAAAACCAGATGGCATGTGGCATAGGCGCCTGTCTGTGCTGCGTCGAAAACACCAAGGAAGGCAATCTGTGCGTGTGTAAGGAAGGTCCTGTTTTTAATATTGAGAGGCTGCTATGGTAAAGACTGAGATAAAACTGAAGGGTCTGACCCTCAAAAACCCCGTCATGACAGCGTCGGGGACATTCGGCTACGGTGAGGAATATGCTGATTTTGTTGACCTTTCCGAACTTGGCGGCATTATAGTTAAAGGCACAACCTTACATCACCGTGAGGGAAATCCTTACCCAAGAATGGCTGAAACGCCAATGGGAATGCTCAACTGCGTCGGACTCCAAAACAAAGGCGTTGATTATTTCATTGAAGCGATTTATCCGAGAATCAGGCATTTCGACACTAATGTGCTCGTCAACGTAAGTGGCTCAAACATAGACGATTATGTCACCGCCGCCGCAAAAATCGATGCACTCGAAGATATTCCGGCTATCGAGCTTAACGTCTCATGCCCTAATGTGAAACAGGGTGGAATGGCGTTCGGCGTGACATGTTCCGGCATCGAACAGGTGGTGACGGCCGTCCGTGAAGTCTATCACAAACATCTGATGGTGAAGCTCTCGCCGAATGTCACCAATATCGCGGAGATAGCCCTCGCTGCCGAGGCTGCAGGTGCCGACTCTGTATCTCTGATAAACACATTGCTTGGAATGGCCATCAACGCTGAGACACGGAAGCCTGTTCTCTCAATGGTAACTGGCGGATTGTCAGGTGCCTGTGTGAAGCCCGTGGCGTTGCGCATGGTTTGGCAGGTGTCGAAAGCCGTGAAGATCCCGGTAATAGGATTGGGAGGCATATCGTCAGCCACAGACGCGATAGAGTTCCTGCTTGCAGGTGCTTCAGCAATACAAATAGGCACAGCAAACTTCATCGATCCCGCAATCTCCGCCAAGGTCGCCAAAGGCATTGTGGAATACTGCGAGAAACAAGGAGTTGAGGATGTCAACGAGCTCGTCGGGGGAATGATTGTTTAGTCTTTAGTCTTTAGTTTTTTACTATGCTAGTGACTAAAGACTAGCGACTAAAGACTAAAGATTATATTAACTTCAGGATTGATTTCAATTCCGAATTTTTTGTATACCGAATCCTGAATTTTTTTCATTAAATCAAGAATTTCAGAGGGTTTGCCGCCTCCATAATGCACCAAAACCAACGCCTGCTTATCCCATACGCCGACGTGGTTTTCGCGATAACCTTTCCATCCTGCACGGTCGATGAGCCAACCTGATGGGATCTTGATGGATTTATGAGATTTCTCGACCGCAGGGAGCGGAGAAATCTCAACAGGATAAGACGGTACATCAGGATATAATTCCTTGATTTCCAGGTATTTATCCATAGTCACAATCGCATTCTGGAAGAAACTGCCGACGCTGCCGACAACACCCACCTCAGGAAGCTTCTCAGCACGGATAGCCTTCACCGTCGCCGCCACATCTTTTAATGTTGGATTGGTTATGTTATTGGTTATCAGATAATTACGAATATTGCCATAATCCAATTTCAATTCACCGTGTTTTTTTAAAATGAAATCGACGGCGAAAATCATGAGGGTTTTATATTTTTTAAAAATCGAATTCCGATACGAAAACTCACATTCATTATTATTGAAAATGCGAATCTTTCCTGTTGTCAAATCAAACGTATGAACCTGATACACAGTGTCTTTCACTTCTGCGCCATACGCTCCGATGTTTTGCACCGGCGCTGCCCCGACCTTGCCAGGAATATCGGCAAGGTTTTCCAAACCGTACAGATTTAAGGAGACGGTGTAATCGACGAAATCCTTCCAGACCTCGCCACAATAGCCTCGAATCATGACGGTCTCGGCGTTTTCCTCAAGTATTTCAATGCCTTTCAGATTCGGGTAAACCACAAAACCATCGTAAAACTCATCGGGAAACAGAATGTTGCTGCCGCCGCTTAAAATCAGGATGTGAGACGTGTTGCCGTTGAGACGTGACAGTGTCGCGTCTCTACAGGATATGAATTCATGATTGCGGATTAATTCCTGAACATCATCCAACGTTTTCAATTCCTGAAAATACCGTGCTTTAACGTCAAATCCGAATGTGTTTAGCTCGCGCAACGAAAAATCTTTCTCCATTTCCGAAATTTTTTTCAAAAATAAACAAAATTTGTCAAACGACAACGGAAAAATCCTTAATTTTATAGCTTGAAAATTTGACCACTTTGAAACGTGTTATCGTATCGGTAATCAATGACTTAGTAACTGACCAACGTGTCAACAAGTCGTGTCTGACCCTCCAGAAGGCTGGGTTTGAGGTGCTTCTTGTGGGTCGCAGGCAACGCAAATCGCCCCCGATGGATGAGCGGCCTTACCAGTCGCATCGTATGAGGCTGCTGTTTGAGAAAGGACCGCTGTTCTACGCTGAGTTCAATTTCCGATTGTTCCTGTTTTTACTGTTTCATCGCTGTAACTGCCTGTTATCCAACGATTTAGATACGCTGTTGCCGAATTTTTGGATTTCAAAACTAAAAGGCGTAAAACTGATATACGACAGCCATGAATATTTTACGGAAGTGCCAGAATTAGTAGGTCGTCCGCGAGTACAACGCGTCTGGAAGCTCATAGAAGGCTATGTCCTGCCGAAGATGCAGGAGATGATAACCGTATGCCAGTCGATTGCCGACCTTTTCCACGAGAAATATGGAATAAAAGTGCATGTCATACGCAACATTCCTATGAGAAAGATGTTGCCGGCACCAGCCTCACGCGAAGAAGTCGGACTCGACAATCAGAAACATATTTTAGTGCTTCAAGGCTCGGGTATCAATATCCACCGTGGCTCTGAAGAACTGGTGGATGCGATGGAATATCTGCCTGATTGTCAATTGGTTATAATCGGTGGGGGTGACGTGCTCCAGATTTTGAAAGAGAAAGTCGCAGCAAACCATTGGGACGACCGTGTGAAGTTTTTCCCGCGAATGCCTTACCAGCAAATGATGGCTATCACACAGCTTGCTGAGCTCGGTTTCACCCTCGACAAGGACACAAACCTCAACTACCGCTTCAGCCTGCCGAACAAACTATTCGATTACATCCAGGCCGGCGTGCCTGTCATAGCATCACATCTCACCGAGATTGAACGTATCATAACTCATTATAACATAGGCACTTTTATCGAAAATCACGAGCCTGAAACCATCGCCGACACAATTAAAAATGCGTTAAATGACGAAAAGAAGTTGGCTGAATGGAAAAATAATCTTATATTTGCAGCGCAGGAGCTCTGTTGGGAGAACGAAGAGACTGTCCTGCTGAAAATCTATGAAAAATACGTCTGATAATCACATACATATCGTAAGTTTCGATGTTCCGTGTCCGGTGAATTACGGAGGCGTTATCGATGTGTTTTTCAAGCTTAAAGCCCTTGTGGAGCGTGGTTTCAAGGTGCATTTCCATTGCTTTGAGTACGGTAGGGAGCATTCCGAACGACTTGAAGCTTTGTGTGTGGAGACGCACTATTACAAACGCGACATGTCGTTGGGCAATCTCTTCAGCAAGAAGCCTTTTATCGTAACTTCAAGAATATCAGAGGATTTGATTCAAAATCTGCTGAAAGACGACTATCCGATACTGCTTGAAGGACTGCATACATGCGGCGTTTTGCTCGACCCAAGGATGGAAGGACGCAAGATTTTTGTCCGTGCACATAATCTTGAACACGATTACTATCGTTATTTGGCCGATACCGAGAAAAGCCTTAGAAAACGACTGTTTTTGAGGATTGAAGCTCGAAAACTGCGCAAATTTGAGCCAATTTTGGCAAAAGCTACTGGAATTTTTGCCATCTCCAACAAAGATTACGAGTATTTCAAGCAGTTTTACGACAACGTATACTTGATTCCGGCATACGCTGGCTTCGACAAAGTGGATGTCTTGGAAGGGCAGGGCGACTTTGTGCTTTACCATGGAAAACTTGATGTTTCGGAGAATTACAATGCTGCCGAGTTCCTTATCAAAAAGGTGTTCAAAGGCACTGATATCAAACTGAAGATTGCTGGCATGAACCCGCCGAGTCATCTGGTGAGATGTGCTGCCGCAGAGCCTAATGTGGAGCTCATCGAAAACCCGGAAGACGATTATTTACAGGAACTTATCCGCAATGCGCATATCAATATTCTGGTAACAACCCAGTCGACTGGACTGAAGCTGAAGTTGCTGAACGCTTTGTATAACGGTCGTTATTGTGTGGTTAACGATAAGATGGTTGAGGGCTTGGATATCAACGACTTATGTGTCGTGGCGAATACTGCCGACGAAATCAAGACTGTTGTCACTGATCTCATGACGAAGCCTTTCGTCGAGGAGCAGGTTGCTATCAGAAAGAGCAGGATGGATGCTTTCTATAATTCTTCACGCGCCACCGACCGCCTTGTCGAGCTACTTGGCTGATTCTCTGATAGTGCCGTCGGCGCAGCTTATCACACGTGAAGGATATTTCAAAATGAGGTTATAGTTGTGTGTCGCCATCAAGATGGTGGTGCCGTTGTCACATATCTCCGTGAGGAGCTTCATGATGTCGTTGGTGGTCTCTGGGTCGAGGTTGCCTGTAGGTTCGTCTGCCAAAATGACACTCGGGTTGTTCAATAACGCCCTGGCTATGGCGATACTTTGTTGCTCGCCGCCCGACAGCTGGTGTGGCATCGATAGGCGTTTGCCTTTGAGTCCGACGAGTTGCAGCACGGCATCGATGCGTCTGTTGATTTTGGTCTCGTCGTCCCAGCCTGTGGCTTTCAGCACAAACGACAGGTTTTGCTCCACGTTTCTGTCATAAAGCAGCTGGAAGTCCTGGAACACGATGCCTATTTTGCGTCTCAGCAGGGGTATGTCTTTGCGCTTGATGTCGTTGAGGGTGAAGCCGGCTATGCTGAACATGCCGCTTTTTGCCGGCAGGTCGGCGTACAATGTCTTGAGCAGCGATGATTTTCCCGAGCCGCTGCGGCCGATGAGATACACGAACTCGCCTTGGCCGATTTCAAGGTTAATATTATTTAAAATCAGTCGGTCGTGTTGAAACACGCTACCGTTTCTTATTGATATCACGTTGCTCATAACTGACATATTATTTACCACTTAGAACTTCCGCCACCGCCTCCGAAGTGGCCTCCGCCGAAGCCTCCGAAGCCTCCGCTGTGACCGCCGCCCCAGGAGCCTCCGCTGTAACCGCCCCCATGATGACCTCCGCGGTTGCCTCCCGACAAGAGTATGCCCCACAGCAGACCTCTCCAGAAACCGCTGTTGCTCTTACGGCCTCCTTTGCCTTTGCCCGATGCGCTGATGAGCACAAAGACAACCATGATAGCCAAGAATAACACCAGAATACCTAAAGCGTCGCCGTCTTCATCAGCGTATTCCTCGGCTGTGAAGGCACCCGATGCCAGCCCGATGATGGCGTCAACAGCGTTGTCGATGCCAGCGTAATAGTCGCCTTCCTTGAAAGCGGGAATCATCTCCTTGGTCCTGATGACGTAATTCACCGCATCGGTGATGTATGGCTCCATGCCGTAACCCACTTGTATCGAGACATCACCCAACTCATCGGCGGTCTTGGGTTTCACAAGTATGACCACGCCATTGTTGTCCTTGGTGCCGACCCCCCATTTCTCGCCGATCTGATAGGCGAAGTCATCGGATGTCGTGCCGTCAAGAGTCGTCACCGTCACCACACAAATCTGTGTTGAGGTGGTGTCGTTATAGTTGACGAGCTTCGTCTCCAAGGCATATTCCTGCCTGTCGGACAATATGTCGGCGAAGTCGTTAACCAAACGTGGCGGGACAGGCCTCGCCGGAATCTTCTGCGCGAAACCTGTCACACCTATTAAAAATATTGCCAATATGAGGCAAAAACGTTTTTTCAGCATTAGAATTCAACTTTTGGAGCTGTCTCGGCACCTGCCTGTGCCTTGAAATAGCCAACTTTCTCGAAGTCGAACATGCCGGCGATGATGTTACGAGGGAACTTGCGGATGTACTGGTTGTACTCCATAGCCTTCTCGTTGAATTTCTGACGTTCCACCGTGATGCGGTTCTCTGTGCCTTCAAGTTGAGCCTGCAATGCCATGAAGTTCTCGTTGGCCTTGAGGTCAGGGTATCTCTCAATAGACACGAGGAGTCGGCTCAATGCGCCTGACAGCTGATCCTGTGCTTCCTGGAACTGCGCCAGCTGCTCAGGAGTGATGTTGCTCGGATCGATGTTGACACTGGTGGCCTTTGCACGTGCCTCGATTACAGCTGTCAAAGTGCCCTGCTCGTGTTGGGCATAACCTTTCACTGTTGCCACGAGGTTCGGGATGAGGTCGGCACGACGCTGATAGACGTTCTCAACCTGTGCCCATTGTGCCTGCACGGCTTCCTGTTTCTCGACCATCGCGTTGTAACCTGACTTGAACCACAGATAAATCACCAGTACAACGGCGACGATGACCAAAATTGTTACTAAACCTTTCTTTTTCATTTTTTTATAATTTAAGTTAATACCAATGTGTCATTCCGAGCATGTCAGGGAATCTCAAAGTCTTCCGAAGTTCCTCTTTATGAACTCGCTCAATTCCTTGCCTTTCAACAAGTTCTTCGACAATCTCGCCAAGTCGTATAGCTGTGTTATCACCGCTTTACGTTCCTCATCGCTCTTCTCCGGCAGTGTCGCGACCGCCGCGTTGTTGGTGTTGAGCATCAGGGTGTAGCTGTCAGGCATGTCGCCCCACATCGGCATTCCGCCCATCTGGTTCATCTCTTTGTAACGGCGCATCCACTCGTTTTGGATGATTTCCACTGGGTCGTCGTCTTCGCCCAAAGTGCTGAACTCCACGTTGAAATGCGTCTTGTCAATCACCTCCTCAAACGCCTTCTTCACCTCTTCCTTCTGCTTGTCATCGAGCTTCGATTCGTTCTTAACATCCTCTTTCTCAATGAGTTTGTCGATGGTGTTAGAGTCGACTCTTGCGAATGAGGTGTGCTCAAACTTCTGCTCAAAAGTGCTGATGAAGTGCGAATCCAACATTCCGTCAAGCATCAGGACGTTGTAGCCGCGCTCCTTGGCCTTCTCGATGTTCGTATATTGCTCGTCGAGATTTGTCGCGTACAAATATACGACATTTTTATCTTTGTTGGTCTGTTTTTCTTCAATTAATTTTCTGTATTCCTCTATGGTGTAATATTTCCCGTCGGTATCCTTGAAAAGCATGAATTTTTCGGCTCTTTCGAAGAATTTCGGGTCGGCTATCATGCCATAGACGATGAAAATCTTGATGTCGTCCCACTTTTTCTCATAATCTTCGCGGTCTTTCTTGAAAAGTTCCTCGAGCTTTTCAGCCACCTTCTTGGTGATGTAAGTCGAGATTTTCTTGACGTTTTGGTCGTTTTGCAGGAACGAACGGCTGACGTTCAACGGGATATCCGGGGAATCGATCACGCCATGCAGCAAGCTCAAGAAATCTGGTAATATACCCTCGACGGAATCGGTCACGAAAACCTCGTTGCAATAGAGCTGTATCTTGTTGCGCTGGAACTCGTAACGGTTCGAAATCTTAGGAAAATAAAGGATTCCTGTGAGGTTGAACGGGTAGTCGACATTCAGATGGATGTGGAACATAGGCTCGGTGAAGTTCATCGGGTAGAGAGTGTGGTAAAACTCGTTGTATTCCTTGTCCTCGATGCTCGACGGGGCTTTTTTCCAAAGTGGTGCCACGTCGTTGATAATCCAAGGTTTCTCAACCTCTTTTGTCTTCGGCTTGCCGTCCTTGTCAGTCTCGCCTTCGATAGGTTCCTGCACCTTCTTCGTTCCGAACTGGATTGGCACTGACATGAATTTGCAATACTTATTCAGCAACTCACGAATCTTGCCTTCTTCGAGGAAGTCAGCGCAATCGTCTGATATATAAAGTATTACGTCGGTTCCGCGGTTGCCTTTTGCGATAGGGTTCATGGTGTACTCAGGCGAGCCGTCGCACTCCCAGATGACGCCTTTCTCGTCGGCACCTTGTGTGTATGACTTGGTGATTAAAGACACTTTAGAAGAGACCATGAACGCTGAGTAGAAGCCCAAGCCAAAATGCCCGATAATGTTGGCAGCCTCAGCCTCGCTGTTGGTCTTGAATTTCTCCACAAACTCTGTGGCTCCCGAGAATGCTATCTGGTTGATGTATTTGTCGACTTCAGCCTCAGTCATGCCTATGCCGTTGTCGCGCACGGTGATGGTCTTTTTCTTCTTGTCGACCTCCACCTTGATGGTCAAATCGCCGAGCTCGCCGCTGAATTCGCCAGCAGATGCTAAGGTTTTCAGCTTCTGGGTGGCATCCACGGCGTTGCTGATTATCTCACGTAAAAATATCTCGTTTTCCGAGTATAAAAACTTTTTAATCACCGGAAAAATGTTTTCCGTTTTGACTCCAATACTTCCTGTTTGCATATCGTTATAATTTGTTAATATTCAATGTGTTCCGTCATTTCGACTGGAGCGAAGCGGAATGGAAAAATCACCGCCTATCAATCGTTTCGCAAACATTCAGATGCCGGTGATTTCTCGACTTCGTTACACTGCGCTCGAAATGACGTATCAAAAATTATGCCAAAACTATTATACTGACAAATTGTCAATTTTTTGTATTTTTGCAAAAAATATAAAAATGGAAAAATTCTTCGAAAAATTGGATTCGTCGTTAAAAAACAACTCGATTATTAAGATGACATTGTCAAAACCAGTGTCAAAAAATGATGAGTTGCGCAATATCTACGTGAAGCCCATCTTGTTGAGAGACAATAAGATGTATCAGTTTACCTATCGTTATGAGCGCCGTGACGAGACGAAGAATTTCGATGCCGTGCAGACGATGGAGCAGGTGAGGGGTCTCGTTCCGGAAATGTTTCAAAATGTGTCACTTTTCACCTTGACGGAAGATGTGACACTGCTTGTCAGCAAGAAAGGCAAACCCACCCTGATGTGCAAAAAGGTGCAGGAAAACCGTGAGCAGGACTTCAGCCATGACCATGAGAAGCTGCGTCTCATCGACCCGACCAACCCATGGTGGCATCTTCTCGGCCTGACGACGCGCGACGGCAAGGTGACAGCCGACATGCAGCACAAATACAAGCAAATCTGCAAATACGTTGAAATCGTTGACGGCGTGATGCACCAGACCAGGTTCGACGACGATATCCATATCGCCGACATGGGCGCCGGCAAGGGCTACCTGACATTCGCCTTGTACGAATACCTGACCACGCATTACGACAAGAAAATCGTGATGGAAGGAGTGGAAATACGCCCTGAACTGGTTGCCAAAATAAATAATATTATCGACACATGCAATATAACCCGTAGCGATGCGATGAATCGCATCGCTAATGGAACCATCAGATTCATTGAAGGCTCAATTGAAAGTTATAAACCATCGAAATTGGATGTCCTCATTGCACTCCATGCCTGCGACACCGCCACTGACGACGCTATATTGAAAGGTATCCGCAACAACGCCAAGCTGATAATATGCGCACCGTGCTGCCATAAGCAGATCCGTCGTGAGATGGAGCGTTCTGGCAAGACCGACGCAATCACTCGATATGGCATCTTCCTTGAGCGTCAAGCGGTTATGATAACCGACGCAATCCGCGCCTTAGTGCTAGAATATTGCGGCTACAAGACCCAGGTTATGGAGTTTATCGAGATAGACAACACCCCGAAAAACGTGCTTCTCGTCGGGCGAAAGACCGATAAACCCGTCGATAAGGAAGCTGTTGCAGCGCAAATTAAGGCGTTGATGGAGCAATATGGAATAGAGGAACATTATTTGTGGAAGAAAATGTGGAAAAATTGTCGTGCGTATTAAAATAAATCGTATATTTGCAGTCCAGGAAAACGACGAAAATATTAACTAAAAATAAATTTTTTATCATGCAAAACATCGATTGGGGATCACTCCCATTTGGTTACTACCCAACAAATTACAACGTCCGTTGCTACTACAGAAACGGCGAATGGGGCGAACTTGAATTCTGCTCAGAGACAACAATCAACATTCACATGGCAGCCACATGCCTCCACTACGGTCAGGAAGCTTTCGAAGGCTTGAAAGCCCACCGTGGCGCCGACGGCAAAGTGCGTATCTTCCGTCTTGACGAGAACGCAAAACGTCTGCAGTCGTCATGCGACGGCATCTGCATGCCTCGTTTCCCAATGGAGAAATTTGAGGAAGCCATGATCAAATGCGTACAGCTCAACAAGGAATTCATCCCGACATACGAAAGCGGCGCTTCACTGTACCTCCGTCCATTAATCATAGGTACCGGCGCCCGCGTTGGTGTGAAACCGGCCGACGAATATCTGTTCATCGTGTTCGCAACACCTGTAGGACCATACTTCAAAGGCGGCTTCCAGGCTAACCCTTACGTCATCACACGTAAATACGACCGTTCAGCTCCTCTCGGAACCGGTATCTACAAAGTCGGCGGCAACTACGCGGCATCATTGCGCGCTCACACCGAGGCTTGCCACGGCGGTCAGTACGCTTGCGAGTTCTATCTCGACGCTAAAGAGAAGAAATATATCGACGAAGCCGGCGCAGCTAACTTCTTCGCAGTGAAAGACAACACATACATCACACCACAGTCGACATCAATCCTCCCTTCAATCACTAATAAGAGCTTGATGCAGATCGCAGAGACTCTCGGCATGAAGGTTGAGCGCCGCCCAGTGGCAGAAGAAGAGCTCTCAACATTCGAAGAGGCTGGCGCATGCGGCACAGCAGCAGTCATCAGCCCAATCTCACGCATCGACGACCCTGAGACTGGCAAGTCATACACCTTCGGCGACGGCAAACCAGGTCCATGGAGCCAGAAACTTTACAACAAACTCCGTGGCATCCAGACAGGTCTCGAAAAAGACGAGTTCGGATGGAACACTATCGTGGAAATTTAGTTTTGTAGTAAAACGTTTTTTTGAAAAACACGTCATATTTTTGTGGCGTGTTTTTTGTTTTTTTTATATCTTTGCAGGTTAGAAAATGATTATTAACTAAAAAATAACGCTATGAAAAAATTTACACTGGCTTTAATAGCTTTATTATCAATGACTTATATGGCTAAAGCTCAGCAGTATGTCTCAACAGAGCCTGCCAACAGAAATGTCATTATTGAGGAATTTACCGGCCGTAACTGCGGCTATTGTCCTGACGGACATAGAATCGCCAATGAGATTATGGCAAACAATCCGGGCAGGGTATGGGCTATCAACGTGCATGCCGGCGGTTATGCGCCAACATCTTATCCCAACTTCATCACTACTGACGGCAATGCTATCCATGGAGGTTTCTCTATCAGCGGTTATCCTACAGGTGTGGTGAACCGTTCGACGGCAGCCGGACAGAGTCGCAGCGCATGGAATAACTTGTCGAACCAGCAGCTTGGCCAGGCAGCAGAGTGCAATGTGGCAGGAATGGTGAAGATCGACCCTGACACACGTGTGGCAACAATCACTGTCGAGGTTTATTACACGGGAAACAGCGGTTATGACGAGAACTATCTCACTGTCGCGATGTTGCAGGACAGCATCCTCGGTTCACAAAGTGGAATGTCGGGCAACCCGGCACAGGTGATTGGCAGCCAATATTGCCACATGCATGTTTTGCGTGATGTGATCCAAGAGAACGCTTGGGGCGACGCCATCTCTCCAACAACACAAGGCACTCTGATTACAAAAGTATATGAATACCCGATTCCTGAAATGATAGGCAGTCCTAACGGAGTGGAGGTGAAGCTTGAGCATATCTTCTTCCTCGCATGGGTGTCGGAGCGCTTCCAAGGCACACCTGCACGTCCTATCTTGAATGCCTGCGAACTCGACAAAATGTTTATTGTCGACGAGCCTATACATCCTGAGATTGCAAACGTGTCACAGGTTCTCAATGCCTCATGCGACAATCTCAAAGAATTCGGATTCACATTGATGAACATCGGACATGACAGCTTCAATTCTGTGAAATTCAATGCAGAGGTCGGCGATGTCAATTATGATTTTGAATGGGAAGGCACATTGGTGTCGGGTGACAAGACCAACCTTAGTTTCGCTATGGATATTCCTTTCGGAACATACACCGGAACAGTCAATATCACTGAAGTCAACGGCACTCCTTATGAATATAGCACCACATTTGCCGCCGAATGTCAAGAATGGGTTGAAAGAGAGTTTGAGACCAACACCACACAGCTGAAGGTGTATATCGTACAAGACCAGTTTGGTGAGCAGACTACCTGGAACATCATCAATTCGGCAGGCGAAATAGTGGCTGAAGGCGGCCCTTATCAGCATCTTGCAGGCTCGAGCGCCACTCAGACCAATGTCGCTACATACAACGACTTCCCTGTTGACGACTGCTATCTCTTCAGAATCTTCGACAGCGCCGACAACGGCATCTGCTGCAATTACGGCGAAGGCCATTATTATATCAAAGTCGCCAACGAGAAGATAATAGAAGGTGCAGGCGACTTCGGCACGATGGCATACCATTCGTTCAAACTTGTGAAAAAACCTGATATGGTTGGCGATAACGCTGATGCAGGCTTCAAAGTCTATCCTAATCCGGCCAACAACATGCTTTATGTGGAAGGCGAGGATATTGAGCTCGTTGAGATTTACAACTCATTGGGACAGAGAGTGTTAGCCGTCGAAGGTATGGCTGAGAAGACATCTGTCGACGTGGCATCGTTCAACAACGGTGTCTATGTGGTGAGAGTGGTCAGCGGCGAAGGCATATCGACAAAAAAAGTCTCAATCGCTCACTGATAAAATATTGATTTATAACGGTTTATGTTCTCTTGTCCGATACAAATCCGCATGAGCGACCTCGACCCGTTCGACCATGTCAACAATGGGGCACAATGCAACTTGTTTGACTACGGCCGCTCAAAGTTTTTCGAGCATATCTTCAATCAAGCAATTAATTGGTTGACGTTTGAATACGTTCTCGTGCATGTCGAGCTCGACTTCAAGCTCCCTGTGCGCATCCACGACGAGATAGTGTGCGAGACAGAGGTTTACGACAAGGGACATACCAGCTTTAAGATGCGTCAATACCTGAAAAACGCTGTGACAAACGACATTCTTACCGTTTGTCACAGCGTTATTGTCTGCATCGACCGAGAGAAAAACGTGCCTAAGGAGATTCCCGAAGACCACCGTTTCATGCTCGGCTTCGCCTTTTAAATCAGGTTGTCAGCTTTTAACAGCTCTTCCATTTGCTGTTGCAGCTTCTTGGCTTCTCCAGCTGCTTTCTCAGCGAAGTCTTCGCCGTTTGAAGCATATATTATTCCTCTTGACGAGTTTACCAACAGTCCGATTTGGCTGTTGAGGCCGTGTCTTGCAACTGCTTGTAAATCACCGCCTTGTGCGCCAACGCCAGGCACTAGGAAGAAATGGTTGGGCAACATCTTACGGATCTCGCCGAGCTCTTCAGGATGTGTCGCGCCAACCACGTACATCATCTTGTTGTCGTCAGCCCATTCCTGTGACTTCATCAGAACGTTTTTGTACAACTCTTTGCCTTCGGCGTTGAGATATTGGAAGTCTTTCGAGCCTTTGTTCGATGTCAAGGCCAGCAACACCACCCATTTGTCCTCAAAACCGAGGAAAGGCTCCACCGAGTCGACACCCATGTAAGGCGCCACGGTGAGGGCGTCGGCTTTCAATGTCTCGAAGAAAGCTCTCGCATAGTTTGCTGATGTGTTTCCGATGTCACCACGTTTGGCGTCAGCGATGACGAAGATCCCAGAATGTTTTTCCTTTATGTAATTGATTGTCTTTTCAAGACTTGCCCAGCCTTTTGCGCCGTAGACCTCATAGAATGCGGTGTTTGGCTTGTAAGCAACGGCATATTCCGCTGTGGCGTCGATGATGGATTTGTTGAATGCGAAGACAGGGTCTTCTTCATTCAGCAGATGCGGCGGAATCTTCTTGATGTCGGTGTCAAGACCCACACAAAGAAACGATTTCTTCGCTTTAATCTGGTTTATTATTTGCTGTTTATTCATAATTCATATCATTGTCGTCATTTCGAGCGTAACGAAGTGAAGTCGAGAAATCCTTTTTTTAGAATGCATTTGAATAAATCACCGGCATTTGAAGTTTGCAGAATCATTCAGAAGGCGGTGATATCTCCACTCCCTGCGGTCAGTCGATATGACGTGTTGTATGTTATTCTTCAAGTCCTTCTTTGAGACGTTCGGCATTCTCTGCCATTTGCAGGTTCTCGATGAATGATGTCAAGTCGCCGTCCATGACAGCGGTAAGGTTATACACTGTGTATCCGATGCGGTGGTCGGTGACGCGGCCTTGCGGATAGTTGTATGTGCGTATCTTCGCAGAGCGGTCGCCTGTCGACACCATGGTCTTACGTTTTGAGCATACTTCCTCCATGTATTTGTTGTATTCCGCCTCGTAGATACGTGTTCTCAGGATTTTCATGGCCTTCGCCATATTTTTGGCTTGTGAGCGTTCGTCGATGCAGCTCACCACCACGCCTGTAGGGATGTGGGTGAGGCGCACGGCTGAATATGTCGTGTTCACGCATTGTCCGCCAGGTCCTGATGCTGCGCAGTAGACCTCTTTCTTGATATCTTTGTCGAGAAGCTCCACATCGAATTCCTCAGCTTCCGGAAGCACCACCACTGATGCCGCCGAAGTGTGGATACGTCCCTGTGTCTCGGTCTTCGGCACACGCTGCACACGATGCACTCCAGACTCGAACTTCAGGATTCCATAGGCTCCGTCGCCGATGACGTTGAACACTATCTCCTTGAAGCCGCCGGCAGTGCCTTCGTTGGCATCGACGGTCTCCACTTTCCAGTTTTTCGCCTCGCAGAACTTGAGATACATTCTGTAGAGGTCGCCTGCGAAGATGGCAGCCTCGTCGCCGCCAGTGCCTGCACGGATCTCCATCACGGCGTTCTTGCCGTCGGTAGGGTCCTTAGGGATGAGCATCAAGCGGATGTCTTCCTCGAGTTTTGCCACTTTCTCGGTAGCCTCGTCGAGTTCTTCCTGTGCCATCTGACGCATATCCTCGTCTTTCTCGGTCTTCAGCAATTCCTTGGCTTCGCTGATGTTTGCGAGATATGTCTTGTATTGGTTGAACGCCTCAATAACCGGTTCAAGGTCTTTGTAGTCCTTGTTTACCTTGACGTAACGCTTCATGTCGTTCATCAGCTCAGGGTCGTTGAGCTGCTCGCGTAATCCTTCCCAGCGTTCTTTAATAGCTTCTAATTTGTCAATTATTTCCATTAGTATTCAAAAATTCCGTATTTACTCTTTATTGTGAGCTGTTTTCTGTCAGATTTCTCGACGTGACCGATGATTTGTGCCTTGATATTGAATGAGTTGGCAATCTTTATCATCTCGTCTGCCGATTTCTCGTCGGTATATATCTCAAGACGCGAGCCCATGTTAAACACCTTGTACATCTCCTGCCAGTCGGTGCCCGACGACTCCTGAATCATCTCGAACAATGGTGGCAGCTCTATCATGTTGTCCTTGATAATGTGTAACTTATCGATAAAATGTGTCACCTTGGTCTGTGCGCCGCCGCTGCAATGGATGATACCGTTGATTTTTCCTCTCAAATTGTCCAGAATCGGCACCATCATCGGCAGATAGGTGCGGGTAGGGGCGAGGACGAGCTTTCCGACATCCACTCCAGGGACCTTCGTCGGCTCTGTAAGTGTGTGATTTCCAGAGTATACCAGTTCCTCAGGAATCGAGTGGTCGTAGCTCTCTTTGTATTTGTCTGCCAGATAATGTCCCAAGACGTCGTGGCGTGCTGAAGTCAGGCCATTGGAGCCCATGCCGCCGTTATATTTGTCTTCGTAAGTCGCCTGTCCGTATGATGCGAAACCCACGATGACATCGCCTGGTTGTATATTATTTTCAATCACATCCGAGCGTTTCATACGTGTGGTGACTGTGCTGTCGACGATGACGGTTCTTACGAGGTCGCCCACGTCAGCGGTCTCGCCGCCAGTGAGGTGGATGCCAACACCAAGAGAACGCAGCTTCGCAAGGAAATCCTCAGTGCCGTTGATGATTGCTGAGATCACCTCGCCAGGGATGAGGTTCTTGTTACGTCCGATGGTGGAGGAGAGGAGCATCTTGTCGGTGGCTCCCACGCACATCAGGTCGTCAGTGTTCATCACCACAGCGTCCTGGGCGATGCCTGCCCACACTGAGAGGTCGCCGGTCTCTTTCCAATATAGGTATGCCAACGACGACTTTGTGCCTGCTCCGTCGGCATGCATGATGTTGCAATAATCGTCGTCACCTCCCAAAATATCAGGGATGATCTTGCAGAAAGCATTGGGATACAAGCCTTTGTCAAGATTCTTGATGGCGTTGTGGATGTCTTCCTTCTCGGCTGAAACGCCGCGCAGCTGATAACGTTTTTCTACTGGCATTATTTGAAAATCAATTTAAGTTCGTCGGTGTTAAATTCAAAATTACCGAATTTCTTCAGGTCTTGCTGTCCGATCACCCAGTCATATCTGAGACTGTTGACCACGGTCACTTCGATGTTCTCCACAGTCCTGTCGGCGATGCGCATCTCTTTGATAATAAATGTGCTGCGGTCTTTGACAGCACCTGCTGTGATGATTCTGTCGATGTTGTCGCCAACGAAATCGTTCTTGTCGATGACACCGTCGTTGAGCATCTGCATGACTTTGCTTTGTGAGACGCTGAACTCTGAGTCTCTGTCGTATGTCACGTATTCGGTGTATGCGTTGACGTAGGTCTTAAACGAGAACAAGCCTGTCTTGTCTTGTGCAAACGGCACCTTGTTGTCGTCAGGATTCACCTTGATGTTTGCCATCTGGTCGTCGCTTATGTCTTCACGAGGCTTGTAGTCGCGGCTCAACACCTTGAATTCCGTCCTACGGTTGAGCTGATGAGCGTATTCTTTCAAATCCTCCGATGTGAGCCCGTTGATGTATGTCTCGGTAAGCTTTGTGCCTTCTTTAAAGGTATATCCTTTGTAAACGAAGTCTTTGTTGAGCGTCCTCGGTACTCTTTCGCCATAACCTTTGGCGGTGAGTCGCAACGGGTCTATACCTCTTATTATCAAGTAGTCGCACACCGACTGGGCACGTTTTTGTGACAAAATGTCATTGCTTGCCTCCGAGCCACGGTTATCAGTATGTGAGCCTAACTCGATGGTGATATTCTGGTTGACCTGCAAAATCTCTATCAATCCTTGCAACGAGTCCTCAAACTGTGGCAGGAGATCCCATTTGCCCAGTTCGTACTGAATCTCCGGAAGGACGACGGTGCCTGTAGGTATCATCTCTATCTCGTAATTTGGCGTGAAGTCACGGCTGAACTCCAGTCCCACGGTGCTGATGGTGTCGGTCATCGTGAAATAGTTGTTCTTTTCGATGGTGAGCACGTATATGTTGTTGAGATTCACTACGCCTTCGTTAAACTGGAACGCTCCATTGTCGCTCGACAATGTGGTGGCTCTGGTGCCGTCGGTGCCCGCGATGCTGACATTGGCACCGCCCACAAACTGAAGGCTGTTTCTGTTTTTTATCGTTCCGTTGACGGTGAACAGTATTGGCGGCTCCATGAAGTAATAGATGTCGTCGTCCTGACCGTTACGGCTGTCACGGTTTGATGCGAAGAAGCCACGTTCCTCATCGGGATGGAACATGATACTGAAGTCGTTTCCAATAGAGTTTATTGGTGATTTCAAGTTCTCTGGCTCCGTCCAGTAGCCTGCTGTGTCGATTGTCGTCACGAAGATGTCGAGTCCTCCCATGCCGCCGTGTCCGTCGGATGAGAAGTAGAGTGTGGTGTCGTTGCGCAGGAACGGGAACATCTCGTCGCCAGCAGTGTTGATGACCTCTCCGAGGTTGTACGGGCGACCGAAATTGCCGTCTTCTCCCTTGATAGTCACCCAGATATCCTTGCCTCCGAAGCCGCCTTTGCGGTCAGCGGCGAAATACATGATGCTCTCGTCCGATGTGAGGGTGGGGTGGCCTACGATGTCCAGCGAGTCGACGCCTGCTATCTCGACCACGGTGGCCTCAGCAAACGTTGTCCCGGTACGTCTCGACTTCATGATCTGGCAGCCCGACTGACGTTTCTTGTCGTTCGGACAGCGTGTGAAATACACGTCGGAGAACGTCTTGGTGAAGAAAGGAGTGCCTTCGCTGCCTTTGGTGTTGATGCCGCCTTCCTCATCGACGAGCTCGGGCTTGTCCCAATTGCCTTTTTTATCTTGTCGTGATGCGTAGAAGTCCGCGAAATGCTGTCCTGTGATGGCGTCTTTCTCTTTTGCCACGCCGCCTTCACGTGTGGAACAGAAAATGATGTCGTTGAAACCGGTCGTAATCCAAGCCGCACCGAAGTCCGATGCCTTTGAATTCAATGCCTTCACCCTTGTAACCTCATATTTTGAAGGATATTCAAGCCATTCCTGTATCTTCGCTATATCGTCGGCAGCCCGTTGTCCGCGAGGGTCGTCGGGCACAAGTTCGGTATATGTGTTATAACACTCAAGTGCCTCGTCGTATTTCTGGTTACGTTTCAGCACGTCGCCGTAATGAAGGTAAAACACAGGCTCTCCTTTCGGGAACTCGGTCTTTCCAACCCTTTTGTAATACGTGGCGGCCTGCTTGGCGTTCTCGGTGAGACGGAAACACTCGGCGAGCTGGTAGTACACACGTGTGCGCTCATCCTCGTATTTCTTCTTTTTCATCTTCTTCACGGCTTTCTTGTAACGCTCGATGGCCAGGCTGTACTGTCCTCGCTCGAATGCCACATCGGCACTCTTGGCAGGGTTACGACGTTGAGCCTCAAGAGGTTGCGCACATCCGAGTAGTATTGCGAATAATATGAATAACAGTTTTTTCGACATAGAATTATCCTTTTCAATATAAACTACAAAGATACAAAATCATTGTATAACAAGGACGTTTTTTACAAAAAAAATGTAGAGACGTCATATCATGATGACGTCTCTACAAAAATATGTGTCAATACCTATTTTCTTTTCTTGTCAGCTGTCTCAATCATCTTGGCATCTTCCTTCTTGCCTTTGAAGAGGATGTAAGCCATAGGTGATGCGATGAACAGTGATGAGAATGTACCAGCGAGGATACCGACCAACAGAGCGAACACGAAGCCGCGGATGGTCTCACCACCGAAGATGAAGATGGCGAGCAACACAACCAATGTTGAACCCGATGTGTTCACCGAACGGAGCAATGTGCTGTTGACACCGTCGTTGATTCTGTCGTACCAGCTTCTCTTTGGATAGAGGTTCACGTTCTCACGGATACGGTCGAAGATAACCACTGTGTTGTTGATTGAGTAACCGATGATGGTCAACACTGCGGCGATGAATGTCTGGTCAACCTCCATTGAGAATGGCATGACGCTGTAGAGCAACGAGTACATACCAATCACGATGATGGTATCGTGTGCCAATGCGATGATTGACGACACACCATACTGCCATCTCTTGAAACGTATTGCGATGTAAGCAAAGATCACGAATAATGAGATGATGACGGCGATGATAGCCTTACGTGTCACGTCGTCGGCGATAGTAGGACCGACCTTCTGTGATGACATGATGCCGAACATCATATCGCTCTTGTCGCTGTCAGATGTGAACTGGTCGTAGGTCATACCCTTGGTGTAGAACTGCTTCAAACCGTTGTAGAGCAAGCCCTGGATCTCGGCGTCAACCTCTGGATCGTTTGATTTGATCTTATACTTGGTGGTGATCTTCACCTGGCGGTGGTTGGTGCCGTATGTCTTGACTTGGACATCGTCTTTGAACTCATCGATTGTGGCAAGAGCCTCACGAACCTGGACATCTGTCACTTCTTTGTCGAAACGAACCACGTAGTTACGTCCGCCTTGGAAGTCGATACCGAGGTTGAGACCGAGTGTCAGCCATGAACCGACGCTGATGACAATCATGATAGCACCGATGATGAAAGCTGTCTTACCGAACTTGATGAAGTCGAAGTGTGTGTTCTTCAAGAAGTTGCGTGTCATATTGGTTGAGAACGCAATCTCTTTATTCTTGTCGAGCCAGCGCTCAAGGATGAGACGTGTGATGAAGATTGAAGTGAACAATGATGTGCAGATACCGATCATCAATGTTGTTGCGAAGCCTTGGACAGGACCTGTACCGAACTCGAAGAGGATGAAACCTGTGAGGAAGGTAGTGATCTGACCGTCGAGGATAGCTGAGTAAGCTGCTTTGAAACCGTCGGCGACGGCGAGGCGGATGCCTTTACCTGCCGCGATTTCTTCCTTGATACGCTCGAAGATGATAACGTTAGAGTCGACAGCCATACCCAAGGTAAGCACTATACCTGCGATACCTGGCAGAGTCAACACTGTTCCGAATGATGCGATGACACCAAAGAAGAATACTATGTTGACAATCAATGCGATGTCGGCTGCGACACCTGCCTTGCTGTAGAAGAATATCATGTAGATGAGCACGAGGCAGAATGCGATGATGAATGACCAGAAGCCTGATGTGATAGCTTCCTGACCGAGTGAAGGACCCACGACGTTCTCTTCGAGGATTCTTGCTGGTGCAGGCAACTTACCGGCTTTCAGGATGTTGGCCAAGTCCTGTGCCTCTTCCACTGTCATGTCACCACCAGAGATCTGTGAGCGACCGCCCCCGATCTCATCGTTGACGACAGGGTATGAATAAACGTAGTTGTCAAGCACGATGGCGATCTGACGACCGATGTTGTCGCCGGTGAGACGTTTCCACTCTCTTGCACCGTCGGCGTTCATCTGGATCGACACTTCGACGCGGCCGTTCTGGTCGTAGTCCTGACGTGCCTCTGTGACGACTTCGCCACCGAGTGAGCATTTGTTCTCGCGGTTAGCTTTGAGAGCAACGAGGTCGAGGAGTTCGACACCACCCTGTGAGCTCTTGTTAGGCTTCACGCTCCAAGCGAACTTGAGGTTGCGTGGGAACACTGACGATGTGAGCTTCAACAGTCTGTTGACGTTGGCTGTATCTTTCACAGCAACCATACCGACGCGGGCTGTCTGGAACGGAACACCATTCTCATTGACTGAGAAAAACATGTAGTTTCCGAAAGTGACGATTTTAGCCTGCTCCTGTGCTTTCTTGATAGAGTCGTCAGCAGCCATCTGGTCGAGAAGAGCGACATCGCTGCCTTCTGTAACTTTCTCAGTCTCAGCGGCTTCAGCCTGCTCAGCCTGTGCGTTCTTAACGAGAATCTCGTTGGCTTCTGCGAAGTACTGTGCAATCTCGTTGAAGTTGTATGTCTCCCAGAACTCGAGCTGGGCTGTTCCCTGCAACAGCTTGCGGACACGCTTAGGATCCTTGATACCTGGGAGCTCGACGAGGATACGTCCTGAGTTCTCAAGCTTCTGGATGTTAGGCTGTGCCACACCGAAACGGTCGATACGGGTTCTCAAAATCTGATATGAACGGTCGATAGCGAGGGTGGTCTCGTCTTTGATGACCTTCAACACCTCGTCGTTTGTCGAATTGACCGTGATTTTGTCCTTGAACTCATACAGGAAGATAGGGGCGAGACGTGCGTTCGGGTCAAGCTTCTCGTAAGCTTCACCGAAGAGGTCGACGAAATCTTTCTGGCTGTTGAGGTGCTGCTCCTCAGCCTGGTGCATGGCCTCTCTGAATGTAGGATCATCGCTGTTTCCTGAAAGGGCATAGATAATGTCAGCCACCGAAATCTCCATCATGACGTTCATACCGCCCTTGAGGTCAAGGCCGAGATTCAATTCCTGCTCCTTGCACTTGCGGTAATCCTGCCACATGTAAATCTTAACTGTTCCGAGTGAGTCGAGATAGTAAGTCTCCTGCGCCATCTTGATCGAGTCAAGAAAATAATTGTACGCTTCCTCATTGTCATTAGCCATCTGTCGGGCTAATTCGGCATTCTTTGGGCTCTCGGCATACTCTTTGGCCTTATTCTCATAGTGCCTTGTCACGAACGTGAATGACAACTGATACACTGTGAAGAGTGCCAGCAAGAGTGCTAAAAGCTTAATAACTCCTTTGTTCTGCATTGTAAATCAAATTTTATAATTAAACTATTTTTAAATTTTCAATACCGAAATTTTTAGCGTGCAAAAATACAACATTTTTCAATGCGAACAAAATATTTTTTTAATATTTTATCCACTTGAAGATTTCTTTCCATGACACTTTTTTGCCGTACATCAAAATGCCGGTGCGGTAGACCTTGCCCGCCAGCCATGTGAAGACGATGAAAGTGGCGAACAATAATGCCACCGACACCACGACCTGCCAAATTGGCACACCGAACGGGATACGCAACATCATGGCGACGGGTGAGGTGAACGGAATCATTGATAACCAAAGACTTAATGCGCTGTCAGGGGCGTTGGCGATGACAGTGGAGCACACCATCGGGATGATAAGCAGCATGGATATCGGCGTCGCAAACTGCTGGGTGTCGGTCTCACTGTCGACAGCCGCGCCTATGGCCGCAAACATGGCCGAATACAGAAAATATCCTCCGATGAAATAGAAGAGGAAACACCACAAAATGGCCTTGAAATTGATGGAATGAATGACATCAAACACCTGTGTCAGCATCTCCTGACTGTCGGTGTCGGCTGCTGATTCCATGATTTGCTCGCTCATCACCGAGCCGCTCGAGAACACGTCTTGAACAGGCAGGAAGGTGGAGACGATGCCATAGATACCTAATGTGAGCACGCCCCACAGCAGGAACTGCGTCAAGCCGACGAAGGCGATGCCTATGATCTTGCCCATCATCAGCTCGAAAGGCTTGACAGAGCTGACAATCACCTCGATGATACGGTTGGTCTTTTCCTCGATAACGCCGCGCATGACCTGCCCGCCAAAGATGAAAATCACGAAATAGATAACCATGGCGAGGAAGATGCCGAGCATGAACTCAAACTCGCTGTATGTCTTCTTCTCCACATTCTCGTTTTCGCTCATCCTGATGGACTGCACGTTGATGGTGGTGTGTGCGGCCTTCACAATGTCGGGGTCGATGCCCGATGCCAGCAGTTTCTGATGTTCTATCGTCTTCTGCATGGTCGAGTTGATATATTCCGACAGCGTCATTGGGATTTGTTTCATGCTGTAAATCTCGGCGTTTACCGGCAGGTTGAGCTCCGTGCGCGGGATGTAGAGTACACCGTCGTATACGCCTTCACGAACCATGTTCTTGGCGTCGTTGATGTCGCTTTCTATATAAACAAAGGTGTTTACATCGGTGTTGTCGAATTTCCCGAGGAACAATGTCGACTCGTCACACACCGCTATGGTCTTCTTCTCGTCAAATTTTTCGGAATTCAACATCAGAATCGCAGGAAGAAACATCAATGCTGCGAAAAACAAAGGCGCAAGGAAGGTCCAAATGATGAATGAACGCTTCTTCACACGGGTGAGATATTCTCTTTTTATAATGATGCCTATTTTCATAATATTTTGATTTTTAATTGTTTGACGATGAGACAAGGTTGATGAAGATGTCGTTCATCGAAGGTAAAATTTCGTTTAACGATACGATTTCACCTTTGTTGATGATGTCGCGGACCAGCTCGTTAGGATTTGTCGCATTGACGGTGAGGCGGGTCACTTCGCTGCTGTCGAAAGGCTTGTACACCACATCGTATTTGTGCTGTTTGTACTGCTGTTTGATGTCGCTCACGCTGCCTTCAAGAATCTTTTTGCCCTGGTTGATGAGCATGATGTTGTCGCAGAGTTCCTCCACCGATGCCATGTTATGCGTTGAAAATAAGATAGTTGCGCCTTTTTCGCGTAGCTCAAGGATCTCGTTTTTCAAAAGATTGACGTTGATGGGGTCGAATCCTGAGAATGGCTCGTCGAAGATAAGCAGCTTAGGCTCATGGATGACAGTAACGATGAACTGTATCTTCTGCTGCATGCCTTTGCTGAGTTCTTCAACTTTCTTGTTCCACCAGTTTTGTATGCCGAATTTGATGAACCAGTGACGTAGTCGTTTGTCGGCTTCTTGTTTGTCCATGCCTTTGAGCTGTGCGAGGTAGATGGCCTGTTCGCTGACTTTCATTTTTTTGTAGAGTCCGCGTTCCTCGGGAAGGTATCCGATATTAGCTATATCGTCCTTACTCAACGGCTTGCCGTCGAGGAATATCTGTCCGCTGTCGGGCATGGTGATTTGGTTGAGTATTCGGATGAGAGTTGTCTTTCCGGCTCCGTTAGGGCCGAGCAGACCGTAGATGCTTTGTTTTGGCACGCTGATGGAGATGTCGTGCAGCACCTGTTTGGTCTCGTACGTCTTGTTGACGTCTTTGATTTCAAGGAAGTTCATATATGGTTAAGTGATAAATGGTTAGCTGAAGAAGTCTCTTATCTTGTCGAATGCGCTTTTGTCGTTGGCGCCCGGTTTCGGCTTGAAGTTCTCGCTTTCGAGCAGCTGTTGCATCATCTTCTCTTCGTCTTTCGACAGTTTCTTCGGTGTCCACACGTTGACGTTGACGACGAGTTCGCCTATACGTCGTGTGTTGATCTCGGGCAGGCCTTTGCCTTTTATGCGGATGATGTCGCCGCTCTGTGTGCCTGCTGGGATTTTGACGCTTGCGGTGCCGCCTATGCAAGGCACGTCGACGTTGCATCCGAGTGCTGCCTGTGGCATGGAGATGAACAGGTTATGTATGAGGTTGCTGCCGTCACGCTCGAAGTCCTTATGCTTTTCCTCCTCAATCAAAATCAATAAATCTCCGGCGATACCATTACGTGCTCCTGCGTTGCCTTTGCCGCGCACCGACAGCTGCATGCCTTCTGCCACGCCTGCCGGGATGTCGAGTTCGATGACCTCTTCGCCTTTGACGATGCCGTCGCCGTTACATGCGGTGCATTTCTTCTTGATGACCTGGCCTTCGCCGCCGCAGACGCCACATGTGCTTACCTGTGTGAAGAATCCCGAGCGCATCACACGCTGGCCCTTGCCGCCGCATGCCTTGCAGGTCTCCATCTGTCCGTCTTCGGAGCCGCTGCCGTTGCATTTCTGGCATGTCACGTATTTGTTGACTTTCACCTTTTTCTTCACGCCGGTGGCTATCTCCTCAAGTGACAATTTGACACGCAGTCTGAGGTTCGAGCCACGGTAGACCGGTCTCTGCGGACCGCCGCCGAAGCCGCCACCGAAGCCGCCACCGAAGTTGAAGCCGCCACCAAACAGGTCGCTGAAGATGTCGCCGAACTGGCTGAAGATGTCGTTCATAGAGGCTCCGCTGAAGTCTTGTCCGCTCACGCCGGCATGACCGTATCGGTCATAACGCGCCCTTTTGTCAGGGTCGCTGAGCACGCCGTAAGCCTCAGCGGCTTCCTTGAATTTCTCTTCCGCCTCTTTGTCACCCGGGTTTCTGTCAGGATGGTACTGAAGAGCCTTTTTCCTGTATGCTTTCTTTATCTCATCGGCTGTGGCGTTCTTAGCTACCTCCAGCACCTCGTAATAATCACGTTTTTCTGCCATATTATAAAATTGAGATGCGATGAATCGCATCTTTTACAGTTCATTAATTATTGTTTCAGCATCCTACAACAACTCTGGCGTATCTGATGACTTTGCCATTCAATTTATAACCTTTTTGCACCACGTCGATGACCTTGTCTTTCTGGCTCTCGTCAGGGGCGGGGATCTGTGTCAGCGCCTCGTGCTCGTCGGTGTTGAAAGGCTCACCCACGGCTTTGATCTCTTCCAGACCTTTTTGCTCTAATGTGTGTTTTAACTTGTTGTAAATCAACATTATGCCTTCGTAATGAGCTTTGTCTTCCGATTTTTCCATGGTTGTAAGGGCGCGTTCGAAGTCGTCAAGGACTGGCAGCATCGCCAAAATAGTGCCTTCGGCAGCCGTCTTTATCAAATCGATTTTTTCGTTGGCAGTTCTTTTGCGATAGTTGTCATATTCGGAGTACAAACGGAGGTATTTGTCATTCAATTCGTTGAATTTCTCTTCGAAATTTTCTTTTTTCACCTCCTTGACATCCTCTTTGACAGCGTTCTCATTCTGCTTTTCTTCATCTTTAATTGATTGGTTATCAATGTTTTGATGAAATTTTTTATTCTTTTTGTTGTCTCCCATGATATATTTTGTTTTTACTTTGCTCAATAATATTAACTAAGGTATAATCAAAATTCATGCCAAAATGAACAAAAACATCATTTTGGCATGAAAATTTTTAAAAAACTGTTGTTACAGTCGTTCTATTTTTGCGCCGAGGTTGTTAAGGCGAGTGTCGATATCCTGATAGCCGCGGTCGATCTGGTCGATGTTGTCGATGATAGAGGTGCCTTCTGCCGACAGAGCTGCGATGAGCAGTGCCACGCCGGCACGGATATCGGGTGATGCCATCCTCACTGCCTTGAGTTGGTGGCTGCGGTCGAGTCCGATGACGTTGGCGCGGTGCGGGTCGCAAAGTATTATCTGTGCGCCCATGTCGATGAGTTTGTCGACGAAGAACAGACGGCTCTCGAACATCTTCTGGTGGATGAGCACGGTGCCTTTGGCTTGTGTGGCGACCACCAGCACGATACTGATGAGGTCGGGTGTGAATCCTGGCCATGGCGCGTCGGCTATGGTGAGGATGCTGCCGTCGAGGAAGGTCTCCACCTGATAATGCTCCTGTGCCGGGATATGTATGTCGTCGCCGATGAACTCCATCTTGATGCCGAGTTTCTGGAATGTGGTTGGGATGATGCCCAAATCCTTGATTCCGGCGTCTTTTATGGTGATGTCGGAGCCTGTCATGGCAGCCAGACCGATGAATGAGCCCACCTCGATCATGTCGGCGAGCAGTTGGTGTGTGGTGCCGTGCAGCTTTTCCACTCCTTTGATTTTCAAGAGGTTAGAGCCTATGCCTTCGATTTTTGCGCCCATGGCGGTGAGCATTCGGCAGAGTTGCACGAGATAAGGCTCACAGGCGGCGTTGAAGATGGTGGTGGTGCCTTCGGCCATCACGGCGGCCATGACGATGTTGGCCGTGCCGGTGACCGAGGCCTCGTCAAGGAGCATATAGCAGCCTTTTAGACCGCCTTGTTGCACCCCGACTTGATAGCTGTCGAAGTCGAAGATGGCGCCGAGTCTCTGGAGGCCGATGACGTGGGTGTCGAGTCTGCGACGGCCTATCTTGTCGCCACCTGGTTTGGGCATGTAGGCCTTGCCAAAACGTGCCAGCATAGGGCCAGTCATCATCACGCTGCCACGCAACTTCGAGGCGGTGTTTTGATAGTCGGCGCCGCTGAAATAACCGAAGTCGATGTTTTTGGCTTGCAGGATGATGTCGTGCCTTGTGGGACGCTCAATGTCAACCCCCATGCCTTTCAGTAGGGCGATGAGGTTATTGATGTCGAGGATGTCGGGCAGGTTGTGTATGGTGACGCGGTCTTCGGTGAGCAGGCAGGCACAGAGGATCTGCATGGCCTCGTTCTTCGCTCCTTGCGGGATGATGTCGCCTTGCAGCCTGCCGCCGCCTTTGATCTTCAGTGATGCCATGGCCTTACATTCTACCTTGTTCTTGCATACGTTTCTTGTATGCGGGATTATTGGGATTGTTCATATTGGCCTTGAGGTTCGGCACTTTCTTTTTCTTCTTCTTGCCTTGGGGTTGTGACTTTCCTTGGGGCTGTTGCGCCTTGCCCGAGGGAGTCTCTCCGGTGGTGTTCAGTTTGGTCTCGTCGGCAATGACGAGGCGTCCGCCGCTGATGGTCCTCAGGTCGTCGATGATGACTTGGTCGCTGACGACGCTCTTGTTCCATTCCAGGTAGTCGCGTTTCATCTGTGCGGCTAATGAGTAGGCGAGGGCTTCACGCACCTCGTCGTTCTCCTCCTGCGAGGCGGCCTCGATCATCTTGATGAGGTATTGCCCGTAGTGCCCGTATTTGATGTCGTTGTGCTGGTATCCCACGTGTTGCGGCTTGCTCTGCTGCTCGGCAGGGATGGGTGGGGCGAAGGGGCTGTCGACGTCGCGGTTGTAGCCCGGGATCATGTAGA
>JAEEGG010001124.1_pt1 | contig 74245 bp, 57 predicted proteins | sample 9134161 | NCBI WGS metagenome assembly JAEEGG01 (sample SAMN16246543, study PRJNA631951) | gut metagenome | biome: gut microbiome; feature: rumen; material: CR-attached | host: Bos | place: Iran: Karaj | collected 2018-10
TGTTTGTAATTTTGTTAACTAAATTTTGTTTGTTGTTTATTTATTTGTTAGTCTGTTATTCTGTCTTAAACAGTTACTATGTCTCTGATTTCCTTTGACATTGCAAAATTACTAAAACTTTTTTCGGGAATATCTGTTATGATACATTATAATAGATTTTCATTCGTTATTCTCAGATTTTTTTTGTAACTTTGCATCATCAAACAAACACAAGCACAATATGGAACAGAACATCAGATCTTTTGGGCGCACGGAGCTCGCCCTTCAGTACTTCCCCAAGCTCTGCCCTGAGGCAGCCTGGCACAAGCTCCGTCAGTGGATCACCATCAATCCGACTCTCTCGCATCTTCGTGACCTGCGCCGCCGCTCGTTCACCCCGGCGGAAGTCGAACTCATCTTTACCCAGCTCGGCGAGCCGTAGCGCGCCGGGGTATTTATCATCTGATACTCTTATCTTATTATCCATGGAGAGTTTTTCGCTGACTCACGGAAGTCTCTTATTGAAAAACGCCCCTTTCCGGGGAAAGGTAAACAAGTAAACAAGTAAACAAATAAACAAAACCTTCATTTCAGTATACAAACATAGTCATATTGATTATATATATAATATATATATATTATAATATATATATATTATATATATAATTTAATAAACCTCCTTCCCCATCCCCTAGAAAACGACCAATCCAAGAATTACCACTTAAAAAACACTTTTTGTTTATTTGTTTATTTGTTTACTTGTTTATCAACAAGGGATCTTTGCCCAAGGGGGGGCAAAATTTCCCCTCCCTTGTATGCACGAAGGGTCCACTTTAAGCAATGATCAATAGGAAAAAAACTGTGTGAGTTCGAAAAATAGACGATTTTGAGGGAATCTGATTAAAAAACTTTGTTTTTTATTGGGATTCTGAGAAAAAATGTTTATCTTTGCACCATAATAACTGGATAAAACCAAATGCCTAAAAAAATAACTAGCAAGGAAATAAAAAGTCCATATTCAGCCGCGTTTACGGCTGCATCGATGATGTATAGTGAGATGAACGCTCTGATTCCCTTGTTTCAAGATGAGCATGCACAGGAGCTCATCAATAAGGAGATCGAAGAGAATAATCTGCTCTGTATCAATAGTTTGATGAGTCGTAAGCGTGTTGTTTCAGAACTCCAGCGGCGATATCATGCTGTGCCCAGATCCTTCTGGGATCAATATCTCCTGTTAAATGAGAAAGTCCAGCGCATAGCCCTCTTCTTTGTACTGCTGAAGACTTATCAGCTGCTGTTCGATATGCACGTCTGTATGACGCTGAGCATGTGGCGTTCTGCTGATATCCATCTGGAGTCCAGCGATGTGATGCTCTATCTCAACGAGTTAGCCTCTCAGGATAAGTTCGTAGACAGTTGGACAGAATCCACGCGCAAGAAAGTATGCTCTGTCTATATCCTGATGCTCCATCAGGCAGGACTGATGCAGGATGGCACTGCACAGCTTCAGGAGCCCAGCCTCTCAGATGAAGACTGGCTGCTATTCATCCGAATCGGTGAGCCATGGTTTATCGAGGCCTGTTTCCTTCCCACCTATCGTATCCGTGAACTAAAACAGAAAGCAAAATGAAGACGATGACTGTAGAACAGCTGTACGAAAAACTCTGCAGCAAGGCTTTCCAAGACCCCCGGAATGGTGATCTTCACTATAACTACTTCATGTTTCAGTATGATGCCACGAAGGAGTACGACATGTTGCGCCAGATAGACGATATCCGTGAGAAGATTCGTCGCCCCAACAATAATGTCGATATCCTACTACTCGATCTTTTCGAGGAGTTCACTGCTTTCCTCGATGGTCGAAGCTTTGGCAGGAAATGGAGCAGCTATAAAGAATACCTTATCAATAAGGAACAAACCATGAAGGAGGAAGTACAGACAAGCCTCCGAGATCTAGCTAATAGTGAGGACTTTATCGATTATCTGCACAAGCGCATTATGGAACATGTGGCGAAGGTGGACGATGGTATGATCCGCCCCTACGTGTTTGTCTATGGGGTAGGCAATATGTATCCCTATCTACGTGTAAACAATCTCTTGGTACGCTATGAGGCCCAGAACAAAAGTAGCAAATATAAGCTCATCATCTTCTATCCAGGAGAGCAGTATGGCAATACCTATAAACTATTTGGCAAACTCGAAGATGAACATACCTATCGAGCCAGCCTGTTAATTAACGAATAATACAACAATCGCCCTATGAAGTTACAAGATATCTACAAGCGTAAGGTGACGGAAGAACTGAATCCCGTCGTATCTGTATCAGACTACACGCAGAAGACAGTAAACACAGAAATCAACGAGTACGTGTTTACTGATGAGATCATCCGATATCTCTATCTGGTATTGAATGCCATCCGTGAAGGCAATTACCACCAGAATGGTATCTGGATCAATGGTTATTTCGGTACCGGTAAATCTCATTTCCTGAAATATCTGAATTACTGTTTCAAGAAGGAGTATCGTGATAGGGCGCTTGCTCGTCTGGAAGATGCAGTTTTTGAGCGTGATCCACTGACGCATCCAGAGAGTCGTAGCGATGTCTATCCCGCAGATATGCGTGCAGTAGCAGATTGGCTGAAATGTACAGAGATCGACACCGTACTCTTTAATATCGGTGATAAGGTGACAGGCGATAAACGCGACGAGGATGCCTCGTTTACCAAGGCTATCTGGCAGGAATTCAACAAGTTCCGTGGCTTCAATCGTGAGAATATAGCTCTGGCACAATACCTCGAAAAGCCTTTGGCAGAAAAAGGCAAACTGGAGGAGTTTAAGCGCCTGATGGATGAAGAGGGCTTTGATTGGGAACATGACTGTCTGCAATTAGCTGCCACTGAGATCGACTTTGTCATGGAGATAGCCAAACAGGTGGAGCCCAGTCTCAGCTATGACACCATCCGTGAGAATATCAAGAAGAGCAATATCTCCCTGAGTGTGGAGAATCTGACAGCAGAACTGAACAACTATATCCGTACGCGTGGCGACAATTATCGCCTGTTGTTCTTCATCGACGAGATCAGTATGTTCATTGGAGGCAAACGTCAATTATTGCTACAGCTCCAACAGATCGTGGTCCGTATTCAGGAGGATTGTAATGGTAAGGTTTGGTTAGGCTGTACTGCCCAGCAGGATCTCACTGAATTGGTAGATAGTATTCAGATTCAGAATACTGCTGATGATTATGGCCAGATTAAAGGCCGTTTCCCTGTGCGTGTAGCGTTGAAGGGAGCCAATACGGAATTCGTGACCAAGAAACGTGTATTAGGCAAGGAAGATGCTGTGGTCGGTGAGATAGGCAGACTCTATGATAAAAACAAAGATGCTATCTCTGCGCAGTTCAATCTGCCCACATCATATAATGTCTTTGGCGATAAGGAAGATTTTATCAGTTATTATCCCTTCGTGCCTTATCAGTTCCAGTTGCTGATCCAGGTGTTCGACTCGTTTGTCACCAAACAGTTTGTGGATAAAGAGGTGAAGGGTAATGAGCGCAGTGTGCTGAAGATTACCCACAACACGGTTTATAACACCCGCGATGAAGAGGTAGGTAAATTCATCTCCTTCGATCAATTCTATTCTGCCATGTTTGAGGCAGGCTTGCAGCCCAAAGGTCGCAGGGCTCGACGTAATGCAGACAGTGTGATAGTGAAATACACGGATGTTGACTTTGGTAAGCGCGTGGTCGATGTGCTCTATATGATCTGCAACATCAGTGAGAATGATCAGATGCTCTTCCCTGCCACCATCGACAACGTGGTAACGCTGCTGATGACGGATATTGACCAGAACCGTTTGGAATTGAAACAAAAGGTGGAACGCGTCATGGAGTTCCTGAAACAGGAAAGCATCATCCGCCTCATCTTAGGCAAGGATGGCGCTCCCGACACCTGGCAGTTCTATAGTGAGGACGAATCAGAGGTGGCCAGTATCATTGCCTCTCGCAGACCTGATAACTACTTCATGGCAGATCAGTTCAATAAGATCTTCAATGCCTATCTGAACTTCTCGAACAAGGAAGGCTATTGTGGCAGCAACTTCTCTGTCAATCTCAGTATTCTGGGACGTACCTTCTTTGGCAACAATACCGATGTGCAGGTGGAGATGGTGATGCAGGCTGATACTGATGACGCCAGCAACTATGCCTTCTCCTTTAATAAGGATGCCCGCAGGCTGGTATTCTTCATGGCGCCTGGCTATAAGGATCGTCAGCTGATTAACGACTTCTACTGGTACTGCCAAGTGCAGGACTACCTTGCTCATGCATCCAATGAGAGTGAGCAGCGTACCAAGACCAACAATGCTTTCAAGGAACAGGCGTTAGAGGTTAAAAACACCCGGATTGAGAAACGTCTGCGTGAATTGTTCGACAATTGCCAGGTAATCAGTGGTCCCAATGTCTTCACCTCTGCAGAACTGGGTATGAAGAAGGGTAATGAGAAATACAAGACCGCCCTACAGGCACATTTGGCCAATATCTATACCTATGCCAAGTCTGTCTATACCGACGAATATCCAAAGAATGCTACAGACCTGCGTAATAAGATTCTGAATCCACAGGTAGAATCTGAGATATCGATGCCTGAGCAGGTGGTGGAGAATTTCCTAGTTCAGCAAGGCCACGACACTGCTGTGACTGATGTGGTACAGAAGTTCACTCTGGCGCCTTATGGATGGAATGAGTTTTGTACGCTCTATGTATTGAATAAACTGGTGGTGCGTCGCAAGCGTGCCTTCATGTACAACAATAATCCCAATGTGGATCGCAAGACGGTGGCAGAGAATTTGCAGAAAAGCAAGCCTCTCTTCACTGTCACTACAGCGCAGGAGATTCCGCAGGAGATGGTTAACAAGTTTACTGCAGCCTGGAAGAATATCTTCAAACAGGTATCTGTCATGCCCAGCGATGCGCAAGAGCTCTTCGATTATTGCAGATTAGGACCCAAATCGCAGATAGTAAACAACGACTACGAGTCAAATGCCCGTAAACTCTCTGAGGCAGGAGCAGCCCTGCTGGCACAGACGCTTTACGATATGCTCGATAAGATGAAGCAATGGCGTGAGACGCGCGATATCAAGGCATTCTTCTCTATTTTCATTGATGGCGAACAGGAGATCAGCGAGCAAATTGACAATTGCACCCGTATCATTGGCTTCTGCCAGGATCAAATAGACCGCTACTCCGAGATTCTCTCCTTTGTCAATCACAATGAAGAGAACTTTGAGTTCTTGGATGCTGATGCCCGACAATTAGCTTCAGACCTGAAGAAGATCCAGAAGGATGCATGGCCCATCGATAAGATGCCAAGCTATAACAAGCAGAAGCGCAATGTAGAGGGCGCCATTGGTGAGGTGCGCGACAAGATGGTAGAAGATGTAAAAGCTGCCTATGAGGAGTGTTTTGCACAGTTGAATCAGCTGATACAGAATCTGGGCATTCCTGAATACCGCTTGCCAGACAAGGAGGCCATCCTTTTATCAAAGACACGCACGGAGAGCCTGCATGCCCTGAAGCATTATGCGGATACATCAGAGTTCTTTAATGCTGAGGTAAACAAGATTAATAAGTTTGCTGAGGAAAAGAACAAACCTAAAGTGGTGAGTGTCAGTCTTAAGACCAGATCAAAAACCATCCGTACAGAGGCTGATGTAGATGCCTATCTGGCAGATCTCAAGAAACAAATCATGGCCAATGTCAATGGCAAGGATGATGTCATCATCCAATAATTTTCAATTATCAATTGTCAATTATCAATTAACTACATGGATACAGGCAGGATTAAGCAGTTTGCGATAGAGTCGCGCAAGATATTGAAGGAAGGTGTGATGCAGCGCATCAGGGCCTTGGGTTTCGATGAACAAGGCCATACTCCTGATATACCTGAGAAGGTACAGGGAGGTACGCGCTACCAAGGTCGAATGATTGAGAATGAGCGATTCTATGATTCATGGATCGCCCTCAATGAGCATATCCACAGAGTTGGCGTGAAAGCTGTCTATGAAGAGGCTGCCTACACTTGGTTCAATCGCTTGATAGCCATTCGCATCATGCAGAAGAATGACTTCATCGAGCCTGTCCTGAGTTATGATAATCCTGAGATTCGAGTACCCCATATTGTCAGTGAAGCTCGCAGAGGTCATTATCTGTGTTCACTCACAACAGACGAACAAAACAGACTGCGTTCTCTCCTGATGGATGACACCAAGACACAGGAGCAATTTGCACTCCTCATCATCGCCTATTGTCGTGAGAATAAAGTTATCAGCAAATGCTTTGGAGGAATTGCGCCTTATCTGGAGCTATTGCTGCCTGATGATATCCTGTCTCAGAATCGTTTCATCGAACTGCTGAACAATACAAACGAGTATATTACTGATGAACAGTTCTGTTCCGCAGAGCTCATCGGCTGGCTCTATCAGTTCTATATCTCAGAAAAGAAAGATGAGGTCTTTGCCTCCTTCAAAAAAGGCAGGAAAGCTGAGGCTGAGGATATTCCTGCAGCCACACAGATATTCACGCCTAATTGGATCGTGAAGTATATGGTGCAGAATACGGTAGGTCGTATCTATCTGGATAACAATCCATACTGTCCATTAAAGAAAGACTGGAAGTATTTGGTGGAGCCTACAGAAAAGACACCCAAAGAGGCCATCCTCAATATCGATAATCTCGAAGACTTAACGCTCGCAGACCTCGCCTGTGGCTCAGGGCATATCCTCGTAGAAGGTTTCGATATCCTCTATAGCCTTTATATCGACGAAGGCTATAGCCGCTACGATGCTGTCAAGAATATCTTCACAAAGAACCTCACAGGTATCGACCTTGATACTCGCGCCAAGCAGTTGGCTACTTTCGCATTGTTGTTAAAGGCTGCACAGATTGATCCTAAGTTCCTCGATGGCGAAATCATGCCTCGCGTATATGATATGCCAAACGTAAATCGCTATACATGGCGTGATTTGAATGGTCACATGGCTAGTGCGCTGGGTATAGATATGCGAGATGAAAATATCAGTAAAGAGCTGGATGAAGCATTCGATCTTATGTCCCAGGCGCAGAATCTTGGTAGTATAATGAAGTTCGATATTTCTGAGACTACACGTGAGTTCATTGTCAAATGTGTTGAAGAACAAAACAAACAGCATAAGTTCGATGATTCATTTAGAGACTTATTCCATGGTTTCAATATTATCTTGGCGCTTACAGAGATGTATGCTGTATTAGTTATGAATCCCCCATACATGGGTGGTGGGAATATGAATTCTCTACTCTCTGACTATGTCAAGAAGAACTATGAAGAGGGTAAAGCAGATCTTTTTTCAACATTCATGTTACTTTCAACTGAACGATTGAAAGCAAAAGGAAAATATGGTATGATAAATATGCAATCATGGATGTTTTTATCATCTTTTGAGAATCTACGTAAACAATTGTTGAGTAGATATCATATAGACAGCCTTTTACACCTAGGACCTCGTACATTTGATGAACTATCAGGAGAAGTTGTTCAAAATGCTGCATTTGTAATTAATAAAGCAATGCAACATGATTCTGGAATATACTATCGTCTAGTTGATGGACGCAATTGTAATGATAAAGAGCGCCTATTCCTTGATGCCTCTCACCAAAAAGTATGTTATCCGTATGTATTACAGGAAAACTTTAAGAAAATTCCTGGATGGATTATTGGATACTGGGTAAGTGAGAATTTGATAAATCATTTTGTAATTAATGATCTGATGGGTGATTGTTTTGATGTGAAGTCAGGCTTGTCAACTGGTGACAATAATAAGTTTGTTCGCTTTTGGCAGGAATTGAATTCATCCACTGTTTATTTTGAGCCTATAAATGATAAGGAAAGAAGAGTTGGTTATAAATGGTTCCCATATTCAAAAGGTGGAGGAATGCAAAAATGGTATGGAAACAAAGAATTAGTTGTCAATTATGAAGATGATGCAAAAGAAATGAGGGCTATGGGCCTCGCTGTATTTAGAAATCCCACTTTCTATTTCCGAGAAGGTATAACCTGGAGTGGGATGTCTTCATCTTTTGTTTCTTATAGATATTTGGAAGCTGGAGGGTTATTTGATTCCAATAAAGGTCCTATGATTTTCCCCAAAACAGGCAAACCTTCTCTTAATTATTTGATAGGGTTCCTTAATACAAAAGTTAGCAACTTGTTTACAGGATTGTTAAATCCAACTGTATCTACACAAATAGGTGATGTTATACAAATTCCAATTGAGTACAATAAGGAGAAATCTATTTATATAGAAAACATTTCAAAAGTTAATGTATCTATATCAAAACAAGATTGGGACGCCCATGAAACATCTTGGGGCTTTGAGTCGAGTCCGCTTTTGAGATGTAATGATGTTGAAATAGAAGAAGAAGGAGGAACTGTTGATTTAGGCGTAGCATCGGGCTCATTGCAGGATCAATATAATCATTATATTGCAGAATGGGGGCAGATGTTCTATCAATTGCATAAAAATGAGGAAGAACTGAATCGTCAGTTTATAGAGATCTATGGTCTCGAAGATGAATTGACTCCAGAAGTGCCACTTGATGAGATAACCATATTACAACAGGGGGAAATCTCTATTGAAAACAATGATATAGTATGGCATCCGGATGTGATTATGAAGCAATTTATATCATACGCTATTGGATGTATGATGGGGCGATACAGGCTTGATAAGAAGGGGCTTTGCATAGCACATCCAAATCCATCATCTGAAGAGATTACTCCATATCACTATAATGAAGGAACCTTCGAGATAGATGACGATGGAATTATCCCACTAATGGCGAAGGATTCACGATTTGATGATAATGGTGTGAACAGATTCACAGACTTCGTAAAACTGGTGTTTGGCGAAGAAACGCTGACAGATAACATGAACTACCTCGAAGAAGCTCTTGGAAAATCAGTAGAGCAATACTTGATTAAGGACTTCTGGAAGGATCACAAGAAGATGTATCAGAACAGACCTATTTATTGGCTCTTCTCTTCAAAGAAGGGTGCCTTCCAAGTCATCGCCTACATGCACCGCATGAACAAATATACAGTAGAGAACATCCGTAACAAATACCTGCTGCCTCACATAGAATACCTGCGCCAAGAATTGGCAGGCCTCGATAATCGCATCACAGCCCTGACACCTCAGGAACGTAAGCAATACCAGAAGCTGCAGAAGGATTTGGAGGAGTGCATGGAATACCACGATCGCCTGCACATGGTAGCAGACCAACAAATAGACTTCGATCTCGACGATGGTGTAGTAGTAAACTATGCCAAATTTGGTGATGTGTTAGCAAAATTGAAATAACTAAAAAATGAATGATATGGAAAAAGTTGATTTTATTGAATTAGCAGAGTATTGCGTGAACCGATATAAGGAGGCTCACAATAGTAAAAGTGACAGTTATCAGAACACGCTTTATATAGCTATTATGGACGATAATCGAGTTCTTCTCTCTTCAACTCCACATATTTTACGAAGTGCCAAGAAATGTTTATTAATTCATCAAAGGTCTCAATTAGCCATATCAAATTATTATTCATGGTATAAAGTTGAATATATCAATGAAGATGGTTGTATCCAAGGCGAAAATTTAGGGGATGGTTTTACAATAAAAATCGATGCATGGGGAGGCTTTGCTAATCAGGTGATGAGTTTGGATTATGAGGGTGAACATCTATATTGGTGTGAAACGCCTTGGACTGATAATGTTCCTAAAATATGGGAGTTATATACAAGAGTTAAGAAAGCAAAGTCAAAAGATGAAATTGAATTAATTTCCGAGCTATATAGGAAAGATGAAACCATCCTGAAATTAGAAAGAGAAGTAGAAGGCTTTAAGTTTAAAGAACATTTATTAAAAAAGCAACGCGATCAATATAAGGAATTACTTAAAGAAATCAAAGATATGGTAGAGTCTAGGAAATAATAACATGGTCTTATTATGAGTGAAAAAGAGGAGAGCATAAGGAACGGTATAGGGTCAGACTATATAATTGGCTGTTATCAAAAACAAGATGACGGTTCTTCTTGTTTTGTAGATATTCGTGGCGATGAGGGTGAACTTCTTGATATTCCTGAAATTGGAGATGACGATATAGTAATTCCATATTCTGACTCTACGTTAGAGGTGGGATCCTTTTATCGATTCCAATGGAAACTGCTTGAGAAAGAAGATAGATTAGCAGTAGTAGGAAAAGCTATTCGTGTAAACAACACCGAGTTTCTACAAGGCATATTTAATGCTCGTCTTAGTTTGAAGGGTACAAATCTGGAACTCGCCAATAATATTCAGAAGACAATATTGAATGAAGTCACTGGTGCTCAACACACATATATTTACGAACTACTTCAAAACGCCAATGACTATCCATATAAGAAAGATGAGGTAGAGGTAAAGTTTATCTTAACTGACCATTATTTGTTTTTTCTACATTCAGGAGATTACTTTAATCTTAAAAATATTGTAGGCATTAGTTCAATTAATCAGGGGGAGAAGGCTAAAAATACAGAAACGATTGGATATAAAGGAATCGGTTTCAAAACAGTATTTGTTAATAATGAATATGTATATCTGAAATCAGGAGATTGGAGTTTAAGATTTGATAGAGAATATTCTGAAAAGAAAAAATCTCGAAAATGTCCATGGGCTTTAATGCCAATTCCTACATCAAAAGAAGACCTAGATGATGAAGTAATAAGTACTTTGGCATCTATTGACGAAAAGATGAGAGTTAGATTTGCTCTTCGCCACAAGTCTAATGCCAGAAACAATTTGGAACAGCTTGATAAGGTTTTTGGTGATAATCAAATATTACTGTTTATTCCTCATGTATATAAGGTTGACGTAATTGTTGATGGAAAAAGTCGTTATAAAGTAGAAAAAGATGAGAACAAATGGGTAATAAGCCATTTCTCATATCCAGTTCCTCCAGATTTAAAGACATGGGTTGAAGCTAATATTAATTCAGGAGAGAAGGTTCCCGAGAAATTTAGGAATATCAAAAATGTAGGTATTTCATTTGCAGTAAGTAGAAACAAAGGAGAATTAAGGACTGTTGAAAACGCTAGGGTTTATAATTATCTCCCCACAGAATTGCGACTTGGTTTTAAGTTCTTAATTAATGCGGACTTCATCCCTAATGGATCACGTAGTGGGCTTCACGATGTTAAATGGAATGATTGTGTTATGGAGCAATGTGGCTATCAATTCGCTGAATGGTGGTCGTCATTCATGACAGATGGCACGAGCTTTGACATAGAGTCAGTCTTTTCTCTGCTCCCAGAACTTACAAGTCATGATCATTATGGTTCGTTATTCTTAAAGGGTTTTTCTAAGAGAATAGTGGAGATACCGTGTATTCCGGTATTACATAAGGGCAAATATAAGCAAGTAAAACTTAATGAACTAATTCTTGATAAGTGTGGTATCATAGTGTCAGATAATCCTGTTCTTAGTGATGAAGAGTTTTATCAGTTCTCTAAAAAGATTGGATACCTTGCACACCCTTTTATTCGTAATAACAAGCACCTGCTACGCTTATTAAATCATTTTGATACATCTGTAGTCTTTAATGGGAATGATTTAACCAACTTGGCTATTAATATGTCGTTCCAAAAATGGCTCACCAATAAAGATAATAACATTAAGTTTGTTGGATATCTGCTAAAGAGTGGTTATCTTATGAATTTCTGGAATTATCCGATTTTCTTGAAGGCAGATGGAAATCTTGGAATAGCAAATACGATTTATTACGATATAGATAAATATATTGAGGATATCAGTTTCTTGGCTAGCAATCTTCCTCGTCTTGATGTAGGGGTGAGAGATTCCTTAGCAAATATTAGCCCAGAATGGGTGGGCAATTCTTCAAAGTTTAAGCAATTCAGGGAGGATAGTTTTGTTAGTAATATTTTAATGAACTATGGCTATCTAAAGAATAAATTTGCACAGAAAGATAATAGTGTCCATTTCTTGCACTTCCTTGCAATCATAGATTATGCAGATGGAATCCCTGAAGGTTATCCGTTGTTTACAGAAGAAGGCAAGTCCGTTTCAAATAAAGAGATTATTTTCCAAAAGAATAAAATAGGAGAAGATCTCGCATCTCATAAATGGATAAACAAGGTCTGGATTCAGTTTTTGCATCCAGATTATACTGCAAAAGATAAGGATAAGGTAAAGAACTATTTATCAGCTCGTTGTCGTATTACAGCTCTATCTGCTAAGGATTGTTTTACAAATTTCATAGCGAAAGATAAAAGGGTAGAGGTAATCGCTGAAAACATTAAGGATATTGAGAGTAGTGTGGATTTCTATAGGTATCTGTCAGAAATACAGGAGGATATTGGAAACTTTACACAAAGCATGCGTCTTAATTATACATTGTTAACTACTGATGGACGTCAGGACAGCTGGACGCCTATAACAAAGACAATCTTCTGGAAAGACGACGACTGGGAAGAAGTGGCAAAGGTTAAATGGATGCCTGATGATTGTTGTGTGAGTGTTTCTGATGTGTATTTCAAGGGATTAGTAGAAGAAGAAAGCAAAGCACTAAAGACTTTGTTCAGCACCAAACAGTTGGTACAGCAATTTAGAATTCAGACGTTATTCGCCTCATGTTTACGCCCTCGTATTGACGATATCTTTAATAAGATTACAAATAAGGAACTGAGTTGTGAATTTTTGGATTTCCTGTTTGAAAATCGAAATTACATCTTTAAAGAAAATACCCCCATTATTATTTTCAAGGGAGTGCCAATCTTGTGTGTTGACGAGAAAGCGCTTAAACCATTGAGGTCTATATCATGCCCTGTATTTGCCCCTGGAGAAGATGTAAATGAGCTTTATGAGCAGCCATGGTTTGATCGCTTATCTATACGTGTATGTGATGCTTCATATGCTTATTTGTTTGATGGTAAAGAGCGACAGTCTTTCTTCGAGAAAATTGGAATTAGAAATTTTAATAAGGTGGAATTTGCCCGTGAATACCAATTAAACAATCTAGAGAGCTTACATAATAAGCTAAAAGAAAGAGAGTGTAATGTGTCTTTCTATCGGTATTTTTCTGAGATCCATGATGACCTTTCTGAAAATGAAATGGCAGCGTTAAAGGAATTGCCAATATTCATATCATCCCCAGATAATGAACTTGGGGTTCTTGTTGATAAAAGTACCAACCACTATCTCCCATCGAAACAACTGACAGAAATTATCAGTCTAGATTTAGTGCCTTTAAGTATATTAGATTCTATTCATCCAGACTATATTGTTTCTGATAAAGACAAAAAATTCTATACAGAGAAGTTGACGAACTACGAACTGGAATTGGATGAATTCTTTGCATACATCGCTAGGGAAGAGGAAAATGTAACTCCATATCTCAAAGATGTAGAAAGAAACAAGAGATTCTGGAAATGGGCATGTAGTCAGACTCTTTCTAATGATGATAAGAAAGAATTGAGTTGCTTCCCTCTTTTATGCAGGAAGAGTGATTCTGATAATGATCTGTGGAGGAATGCAAAAGACTTGTATATCTCAGATGCTTATAGTGAAGGAATTGAAATAGAGGACTTTATACGAGAATACGTAAATGATGCTCAGTTCATTTCATCTGCTTATGCAGAAATGGATAATGAGGGCCAGGAGCTACAATGGAAATCCCTGTTCAAAGCTATGGGGATGACTGTTGACGTAAAAGAGATAGTATTCAAGAAGGTGCTTAAAAACTTGGCTAATATTAAGAAAAAGTCAATAGTGAATGTCTTGTCTCAATATGTAGATGTATTTGCCAAGAATATCCAAGCCAAAGATGAAGTTTTTATCAAGCAAATTGGAAACCTTCAATTATTGTGCGATGATGGTGACTATAAATCTGCTAAGAATGTACTCGTTTCTGGGAAGTATTTTGACTTACCACTTATCCCTTTCCCAGAGGTCATAATCGGCAACTTGGTTTCAGAACAATATATCTTGGATTGTGGCGAAAATGAAGAACTGAAGAGAAATGTAACAAAACTGATAACCCTTATTGCAGATACTTTTAAGGTAAAGTGTGAAACAGCTACACAATTGAGAGATTACAAACTAAAATATTTCCTCTCTCACCAACGTGATTTCACAAAGAATGATGATCATTATCGTATAATTGCCCAATTGAATGAAGCATATAATAAAGATGCTGATGGTGTAGAAAAACTATTAGAAGGTACACCAACATTATTACTTTATAACAGCAATAACATTCTGGTTCCTGCTCATAGTCTTTATTTAAGCACGGCTTATCATCCTGCTTGTGATTATATGGCTAATGGAATATCTGACCTGGAATTTGTTTCAGAAAGATATGTTGAATATAGCCAACAAAGTTATAATCGCTTCTTTAGAATAAATAATATTAAGGATTCTTTCTCTTTGAAGAATCTTCCGCAATTAGCTAATGAGCAGTTTTCTATATATTTTTGGAAAACATATGCAGTAAAGAATGAATTCCTACTTACTGATATACTAACGGAGGAGAATCTTAAAGGTATTCCATGTATTCCATCTCCAACTGGTATTTCTAAGCCAAGTGAGTTGTATGACAATCGCAAATCTCAACTCAAAAAGATGGTCCTGAGGTTAAAGGATGGTGTGATTAAACTTCCATCAATTGAATTACCCGGATGGATGAAGGATACTCATATTGGTTTCCGTGGAAAGTTATATCTACCAGACTGCCTGGAATATCTCAATCTTAACATAGGTGATTTCCGCCGTGATGTTATGGGCTGGATTATTGAGACTCCAGATGAAACATTAAAAAGGTACTCAAGAAGGATTAAGGAGTATACAGATCAGGCACTTTGGCTGAATGGAGAAAAGAAATGGGTTCCATTAAGTGAACTAAAAGCACTTGAATGGGAAAATAAGACTCTTAAAGATAATTTTGGTGGAAATGCATATGTCTGTAATCCATCTTATATGCCTGAGTTTAAATGGGTTTACGATAAAATATGTGATATTTTCCACATACAGATATTAACCAACAACGATTTCCAAAAACGTAAGGAAGGAAAATCATTCAAGGATATTGATGCTATTACAGAGATAAGAAAACGTTTATTGTATTTAGCTTATAAATCTGGGGATGACAAATGGAAAGAAGTATACGACGAATACAACGAGAAACTATCAGCAGCTGATATTTCATCTGTAGAGCGGATTGTTTATTTCTTCAATGACAATATAGAAACAGACCTTCAGATCTATGCTGAGGAGGAAAGTGCATTGTGGTATGTTGGGGGATGGAAGGGGCCTATGTTCCTTGCTGTCTTGGACTGGATTATTAATAAAATAGGTATTAAAGGAGGCTTTGATAACAATTTCTTGCAAAAGCTTTTCCTTGGTAACTTCCGTGATTTCATTATGAGACAAGAAGGTGGTTTACTCCCTCAAGATCTTCTTGATTGTTTAGACGAAGTAGATAAAGAAGGGTTGGAAGTTGATGATCTTGCTGGTGCTGAAAGATTTGTTGAGGATACTACAAGTGAAGAAGAGGATAATGAAGACATTTCGGATTCAGAATCTGACAATATTGAGCCACAACAAGAACAATTCGAAAGAAAACCAGTGCCTGCTCAAACATCAAAGCCTGCTACAGATAGGAAAAGGGAAAGAAGTTTGGAGAGCAGTAATTCTTCTTCAGAGAAAGAAGAATTGTCTCGCTCAATTGAAAGAACGAACAAAAAGAATGAAACAAGCAATACGCCGAGAAAGACAACTGAAGAGAAGTTGAAGGAAGAATTTGAAGAAAAAGCTCAGAGAAGTGTTGGGCGTCCAACTTCTTCCCAAAGATTCGATTTGCCAATGGAGCCATCTATAAAAAATGCTCCAGATGATAGTCCGTCAGATCCACTACTTGGCATGGATAATCCTATACAAGATGGCCCATCTAGAAATAATTATATGTCGTCTTCTTCAAAAGCTTCTCAAACAATAAACCGGAGAAATACAGAGGCGCAGAATCTTGCTGAGCATGCTGCTGAGCAGGTAGATATATGGGAGTTGTGGCAAAACACCCCTGAATACAGTTATCTATGGTTTAAGTACCTGATGAAGTTACAAAATGGAGACAAAGTGAAGGCTTCAAGGCGTACTATCCAAATAGATTTTGGCGAATACGAATTAAAATGTGATAATAAGATTCTAACCTTATCCTCTCCATCTGTTGTAGTACCCACCTGGATTGAAAATGCATCTATTAGTATGTTGGCTATTGGGAATGGCTCGATTAAAATCAGTGGAAGCGTCGTGAAGGTAGATGATATGGAGGTTGATATCATGATTAACCCTGATGATGTTGCGAAACTACGGGGCGTTAAAAAAATACGCTTCAATGCGGAGAGCTTGACAAATATCATAGATTCCCTAGAAATCAGATTCCTGCAATTAGGGTATGAGGATGATTATGATATGGAGGAGAATCTTCCCGATGATATTAGTTTTATTTATGGGCCTCCAGGTACAGGTAAGACAACAAGGCTAGTCGAAAGACTACATGATATTGTGACTGGTGCTAACTCTAAGCTAAATATTCTTGTTCTGACACCAACAAACAAGGCAGCGGATGTTATTGCTTTAAAACTTGCTGATGATGACGATTGTTACAACTATCTAACAAGGTTTGGGTCTACAGAGTGTGTAAGTCTTATTGAGGATTATGCGGTTTTACAAACACGTGATACAATAGATATGGAGTTATTATCCCATAACATTGTTGTAACTACTGCAGCTCGCTATGCTTATGATTATTTCGAGACTGATGATCTTGCCATTTGTGATTTCAAATGGGATTACATCGTGTTCGATGAAGCATCCATGATAGATTTAATAACTATCACCTATGTGTTGCATAAGGCAAAAGACTCCAAATTTATAATTGCTGGAGATCCTAAACAGATACAACCAATTAGTGATGTCATAGAATCTAATGTCTATAATCTTGTGGGGTTGGATAGTTTTAAAGATGCTATAGAAAGTTACAAACGCTATCCAGTAGAAGCACTTAAGATTCAGCACAGGTCTGTTCCTTCTATTGGAAACCTTGTAAGCCAATTCACTTATGATGGTTTAGTAGGAAACGACATTCAAAGGGCACCCCAGAAGCCTTTGGCTTTAGATGGTATACCTGTTAAGGATGTGAATTTCATAGGCTTTAAAATTGACGATTTTGGTGATTATCTCTATTCTCTTTCTGCAATAGATGAATCAGCATTTCATCTTTATTCTGCTATCTTTACATATAATATGGTAGATTATTCAGTAAGACAAATTACAGAGAAGTATCCAAAGGCAAAATATACAATTGGTATAGTATGCCCTTACAAGGCAGAGGCAAATGCTGTAGGACAGTTGCTTGAGCGTAGGCCATTAGACACAGACGTCTGTACTGTTACCTCAGGAACTGTTCATCGTTTCCAAGGTGATGAATGTGATATTATGTTCATTATACTCAATCCTCCTTCAAATGTGACTTCTGGTACTCATATCAATAATGTGAATATTATCAATGTTGCAATGAGCAGAGCGCGAGATTACGTTTTCTTTATAGTCCCCGATAAGCATGTTAATGGGTTCAATAAAAGGGAAGAATTGTGGAGTTTGGTTGATGATAAAGATAAGACTGTGCAAACTTGTGATAAAATAGAGGAAATAATGTTTGGCAATTCCCGTTATATATATGAAAATACTAACGTTACTCCACATTTGCCTGTAAATGTTTATTATGATACTCATGCTTTATATGAGGTCCGTGTTGACGAAACTGCAATTGATATTCAGATAAATGATGAGGAAATATAAGGTAAAACTTAAAATATAATTATTATGGCATTCGAACCTACAGAAGCGCAAAAGAAGATATATGAGTTCGTTGAGTCTGGCTCTGGCAATGGCATCATTGATGCTGTGGCTGGTGCTGGTAAGACGACTACGCTCATGGGGTGTGTTGATCATATCAAGAACCCACATGATGCGCTTTTCTGCGCTTTCAACAGAAGTATCAGAAAAGAGATACAGCATAAGTTTCAGCAAAAGGGTAAGAATATTGCTGTAAAAACAAACCATGCTTTGGGATTGCAGATCTTGCGAGGACATGTAGGGGCTCAGTTGAATGATGATAAGTATAAGCAAATAATAGATGATAGAGGCTTCTTTCAATCAATTGAGCAAGATGTTGATGCTATTATGCGTTTGCAGAGGAGAATGTCGATTGCAGAAATACGTGATATAGAAGAGGGCAGAATTATTATCAATAGTAAGGAAGAAATAAATCGTTTTAATCATAGCCTGCATATTTTTAATTGTATAATCAAGTTTCTATTAGATTTGAATGATAAATACAGGCTTACACTCTGCCCTAATGATTTTGAGGCTTATAGACAGATGACCGATCATTTTGGAATATTTGAGAAAGATCCTTCGTACGTATTCCAATTTGCAGAACTGGAACATTATATTAACGCTCATCAGAAGATACTAACAGAAGGTAATGAAATGGCAAAATCACAAGGCATCATCGACTATGTTGACATGCTATATTTACCTCACTATCTGAATTTATACCCTCGTATACATTATGGCTTTATCTTTGTAGATGAGTGCCAGGACTTATCAAGAGCACAAATAGAGATTGTTAGTAAATATGTGAAACCAGGCGGAAGAGTACTTGCTGTGGGGGACCCATACCAGTCTATATATGGGTTTGCAGGGGCAGATTCCGAATCTTTTGAAAGAGTAAAGACACTGTTTAATTGTCAAAGTCTCTTATTAACCGATTGTTTCCGATGCCCTGCAGATGTTATTAGCATAGCACAAAAGATAAGAGAAGATATCAAAGGCTTTAAAACTGAAGCGGGTATTGTTACTGTCCTTAAGAACCATCAAGTACTCAGAAGAGTGAAACCTGGTGACTTAATCATATCTCGCAGAAAAGAACCGCTAAAGTTTATGGCGATGAAACTTGTGAATAACAACATAAAAGTTCACATGCATCCTGACGAGGTAGAGGAAATGATAGGGGACTATAAATCATACTTTACCCCTAAAGAACTGAAAATGACACTGACTGATGATATGATTGAGACCTTCTTGAAGAAGGCTGAAGCCAGAAATATCAGTCGTTTTGAGAAAGATTTTGCTAATATGGATTCTGCCATCAAATCTGTTAGGGTGAAAGAGGCAACGAAATTATTAAGGGAATCTCTTCGATTCTTCTTAGAAAAGTACATAGATTGGCAGTTAAACACCATTGATAGCATATTAATCAGACTAAGAGAAACGCTGCAGTATCTTGGAGAAGATGCTGTACGTATCTCATCTATTCACAGAGCGAAAGGCCTTGAAGAAGATCGTGTCTTTATTCTGGAATATAACAAACTCCCAATGGCTGCTTCTCGTGAGTGGGAAAAGATACAAGAACGGAACCTGCATTATGTTGCTGTAACTCGTCCAAAGAAGGAATTGTATCTTTGTTTAGAAGAGCAGGAGGTTAATGAAGTAGATGAGAAAGATGAAGCTATTATCAATGAAGCTGTGATGATGGAACCCACTGTGTCAACGTTTGGTGATCCAATCCATACACCACAACTGAAACCTGCTCGTGATTATAACTTCATAAAGATATTACCAATCACTGCAATTCAGAAGATTCCTGCAAAATTCTATCAGTTTGGAGAAATCGATGATACGCCATTTGGCGGTTTAAACAAGCAACCATTCCAGAAGGCAAAATATTGGGCGATTTTTGAAGCACTGCAAAACACGGAATATGAGATAGAGAATGTAATCTGCACAAACTATCTTGATTCCTATGTGCTCAATAGTCCACTAGGAACAAGAATCTATGATGGGCATTATAAAGCTTCAGGTGTCTATCATTTCACACCTCGAGAACAATATCAGGATCATGAAGTCATCATGCCTTACCTGAATGATGAAAGTAATTATCCTATTCAGTTTGAATATAAGCCACAGAACGAAGGTTTTGAAGCGGCTCATAGTATTATTTCTGCTGCATGTAAGGATCTGGGAATATTAAACACAAATATCTTTAGGGAAGGTTATAATATGGTGTATTGTCTGAAAACAGTATCATCATACGCCTATATGAAACTGACATTCAATAAAGCTGGTATCATTACGACACTCATGCCGTTCTCGACAGCAGGGAAGGATGACTCGGCACTCAATAGTTTATTAGAAATCGTATCACACTTATGGCAGGCTTAAATGATATAAAAAAGTTGTGCAAAGATGGTAAGACCAAGGAGGCTTACGATCTTGCAAAAGCTGATTTAGAGGCAGGGCAGCCTTGGGGGCAGCTTACTACGGGATGGGCATTGCGCTATCTGATAGAAGAGGATGCAAGAAATGGATGCTATAACGAATTGGTAGCCCATTTAGACGAGTTGTTGTCTCTGGATCAGATACCACAAGCTGACGTGGAGAAGATATCTGAAGGTATAGTATTTTGGATTGGATATCTGGCTAAAAGGAGTCTCACTCCAACAGGTTTTGATACGCCATTACGTTTATCTGCATTATTCTCAAAAATTAGGGATTGCCCATTTAAACCAGGTGTAGGTTATTCTATGTTATTATCTGGATTTATCAGGTGTGAGAAATGGCATGAGATGCAGGGTTTTCTGGATTGGTGGAATCTGGATAATCTTACGCCAGAAGATTATCAGCCTGTGAAATTACAAAACGGGAAGAGTGTTATCTCATTGGCAGAACGCGCTTATATAGCTAATTCAAAAGCATTATTGGGCCAGTCTGATTTGGGAAAGATCGAGGAGTTCTTGCCTAAGATTGACAAGTTGATGAATGATCATCCCGAAATGACATATCCAGGGTATTTTTATGGAAAACTTCTTCTAGCATTAGGTAGTACTCCAGAGGAAGCGCTAAAAGTAATAGTGCCATTTGCAAAAAAGAAAGCATCTGAATTTTGGGTGTGGCAACTTATAAGCGACGTCTTCACAAATGACGAGGAAAAACATTTAGCGTGTCTTCTACGTGCAGTTAATTGTAAGACGAAGGAAGATTTCCTTGGAAAGGTTAGGATCAAATTGGCAGACTTCTATATTAAAAGGGAGAAATATGATTTGGCAAAAAACCAGATTGATATCGCAACAAAGACCTATCTGTCGCATGGTTGGCCTCTCCCATATCAACTTGATTCATGGATTCATCAACCATGGATAAATACAACTACATCCAGTAATAATGAGTCGTTAGACTATATGTCTATAACCAATGCTATTCTATTTGATGGAGCAGAGGAGGCCATAGCTGTTGTAACTTATGTGGACCCTCAATCTCATCGAGCCTTTATGATATATGGATATGAAAAGAGATTGGCACAGAAATTGAATCAAAAGGTCCTGACTGGAGATGCGTTAAGGATCTTCTATGTTGATGATTCTAATGGCAAACCTAAGATCCTTAGTTCAACCAGATGTAGCCTCCCCAATGATTTGGACTATGCCAAACATGTTGAAGGTACTGTTAGAAAGAGAGATGACCAAAGGCATGCACTAATTCAATTTGGCAATGAGAAAGCTTTTCTTTCAGCAGATCTGGTCACCAAATATAAAGTAAATGATGGTGATTCAGTTAAATGTCGAATCACATATGATTATGACAAAAAGAGAGAGAAATGGAATTGGGTATGTGTTAAAATTAGAAGATAAATTTGATTATGGAAGAATTATCATATAAAGCAAAGCTCGCTGTTATTAAGCTTCTTGGTGAGATATTAAACGCAGACAAAATTGTTCACGAGAAAGAAGTGGGGTATCTGAATGAGGTGGTAAAGTCGCTCAGTTTGGATGAGAATTACAAGGAAGAAGTAGATGCGCTATTGACTTTAGAAGCATTGGCTACTATAAGAACCCTCAGTGTAGATCAGAAGAGAGAGATCGCAAAAATGATGGGCAAAATGATCGTTGTAGATAATGATATAAACTATAACGAAGTAAAGCTCTATAATGCTTTTTGTGAGTCTTGCGGTATCGACAAGGACTTTAATGTGAATGACTATTCGGATGTCACGTTGAGTGGTCCATTCGTCAATCCAGAAGATATTATGGTTTGATATATTTAACATGAGTATATAAAATTTTATCTTGCTATTTGTAACAAAATTAAGATTTTTCTACGTTATTATAAAAACGACAAGATGAGTAAAGATAAAGAATATAGCCAACTGCTGAAACAGCAGATAGAGACCTACGGAAAGGAAAAGCGGTTCTTGGAGTTCAAGAGCAATTATCAGACCGCAGAGAAGTTGGGACAGTATATTTCGGCCCTCTCTAACGGGGCCAGTCTTGAACATCAGGATATGGGCTATCTGTACTTTGGCGTGAATGACGAAACGCTCGAAGTAAAGGGCACCACATTCGACAGCTCGAAGGTGACGGCTCGTGGCAATCAGTTGTTGGAGATATACTTGCGACAGATGATATCTCCGAGGATTGATTTCAAGATAGAGGAGTTTATGTATGAAGACAAGAAACGTATCGTAGTCTTTACCATCCCCGCTGCAGCACAGGAGCCTACCAGTTTCCAGCAGATACCCTATATCCGTGTGGACTCCAGCACTACTGATATGCGTCCCTTCAAAGATTGGATGCGACAGATCTATAACTCACAGAAGGACTGGAGTCGTGAGATTGTGGAAGATGCAACGATGAAGGATCTCAATGCTGAAGCCATTGCAGCTGCACGAAAAGGATTTAAGGAGCGTTTTCCGGATAAGGCTGCAGATGTGGACGAGTGGACAGATGAAACCTTCTTAGACCGCGCCAAACTGACCTTGAATGGACAAATAACGCGAACGGCATTGCTCCTTTTAGGTAATGAGGAGGCTCAGCCTCTTCTGAATCACATTGCCCAGATCGTTTGGAAACTGAATGATGGCACACAGATGGCAGGTGACATCTTCTCACTGCCGTTTATCCTTTCAGTGAATAAGATATTGGCACGTATCAGAAACTATCGGTTTAAGATATATCCGGATAACTCGCTGATTCCTGCTGAGGTTTGGAAATATGACACCAAGACGATACTTGAGGCACTGTATAACTGCATAGCCCATCAGGACTACACACGAAACGCCAGGATCATACTAACGGAAGAGAAAGACGATCTGCTATTTCAGAACGCAGGTGATTTCTATGAGGGAACCTTTGAGGATTACATCCTTGGAGAGAAGACACCAGAGAAGTATCGAAATAACTTCCTTGTGAGGGCGATGGTGAACCTGAAGATGATTGATACGCAGGGTTATGGTATTCATACGATGTTCCTCAGTCAGAGAAACCGCTATCTGCCCATGCCTGACTATGAGCTGAGTACTACAGAAAATGTCGTTCTGAGAATACCAGGGCGGGTAATAGATGAGAACTACAGTAAGATATTGGTCGAGAATAGTGAGATTGATTTGACCACTGCAGTGCTGATGGATAAGGTGCAGAAGGGACAGGACATTAACGACAATGCTGCCAAGAGCCTGAAAAAACAACACCTGATAGAAGGTCGTAAGCCAAACTACTTTATCTCAAAGAAGGTGGCAAAGATCACCCATCAGGAGTCACAGTACACTTTGAATAAAGGCTATACCGATGAGGAGTGTATGGAATGGGTTGTGAAAGGTCTGAAAGACCATACAGCTCTTGGGCGCCAACAGATTAACGATATACTTTGGACAAAATTGCCTGCGATCCTATCTGATAAACAGAAGATGAACAAGATAGAGAACATCTTAAAGAAACTCCGTAAGGCAAAGGTCATATACGTTGGCGAAAAGAAGTTGTGGAGACTGAATGAGAGTACCCAAGATTTACGTGAACTTACGTGAAGTTTACACCAAATTTACACGAAATTTAGGTGAGTTTAGGTGGGAATTTAGGTGAGGTATAAATGTAAATGACAGTATTTCAGCAAGATAGATAAAATCGGTTTACACGGAATTTCCGTGAACTTTCCGTGAACTTTCCGTGAACTTTAAGAGAAATATAAGAGAACTTTAAGAGAAATGAGCATACAAGAAAAGATATATCGCTATTTTGAGCAGTACGAAGATCTGCATGTGCTGTTCATGTTTGATCCCAATGGCGTGCATAGGATGGAGCTGATGGGGGCGGAGTGGCCTGAGAATTATCTATATGAGACATACGATGGCTGCGCTTTTGCTACCAAATGCAAGATCCATCAGGAATGGCGGGACAAGAAAGTGGTTCTCATTATTCCGGATATCAGTGAGCCATCGAATCAGCAATCGAGGCTTGATTTTGCACTCATGGGGGAGATGACAGCCAATGCGGTGTTCCAGGAACAGGGCTATCAGGAGTTTATGCAACAGTATGGACTTCGTGAAGAACTGGCAAGCTTCGTTGATAAACATATCGAAGCCCTGAACAGTACCAAGATAAAGGCAGCATTAGAGCCTTATCTGAATCGCGATATGTTTACGATGGATGTGGCGCAAAGGGCGATGTTGTCTGTATATCTTGGACAAGAGACAACACTCTCATGGGAGGATATCATTATCCGCCTGTTTATCATCTGCGGAGGCGATAAAGAGAAGCGCAGTATTGATTTCTTCGCCAAGTTGAAAAAGAAACCAGATATTGAAAGAGCTCTCTCTGAACGATTGATGGAACTCTCAGGAAAGACGTTCGAACTCAACACCAAGGAGAAAATAAAGAAGGTGGCAGAGTCGATCAAATACAATGCCATTACAGAACTGTTGCCAGAGATCAGTGCTGATGACTATAAGGCTTATAAGATAACGAATCAGACGACGATAGACAGGATTAACCGATTGCTGGAGCGTTCAGCACAGGTTCCGAAGTTAGACGCTCTCTTTACTGCAGCTCTGATGAAACTGTCGAAGGATATCCGTGAAGAGGAAATCATAAAGTGGTATGGTTGGGATGCCAACTATCACTATGTAAGCGATGAACTTTGCTGGCCTATCATCGCACAATTGGCAGAGGGACAGATAGAGGCTGATCCTGTGAGAGCCAATAGTAATCTGAGAGCCCTGAAACAGAAGAAGGCTGATGATAGTGCTGTAGTGCCTGCTATCGAATACCTGAGTCAGTTGGCTTTCTACTATGAGAAAGAGAAGGCGTTGGGTAGTATGGTACTGAACACGCCTGGTGATTATGTTCGGTTTTATACAGAGCGATTCTATCTGATAGACCAGTATTATCGTCTGGCAGTGGAGAAGTTTTATCAGCTGAAACAGGCAGAGTTACCCATCTTGGATAGTATCAATAAGGCTAAAAGCAGATTGGATCAGGATTATTCGAAAACCTGCAACTTGTTGAACTTGGAGTGGGTGAAATGCTTGAAGGAGAAAGGAGAAGGGTTGAGATCTGTTAGGAGCGCGGCAAGACAGGATAACTTCTATCAGGAAAATGTGGCTGATTTCCCCAATAAGTTGGCAATAATTGTGAGCGATGCGCTGAGATATGAGGTGGCCAAGGAGCTGATGGACGAAATGGGTAAGGAGAAACACTCTGAGACATTGAAAGTTGGACTGGCCATGTTGCCAACTGAAACCAAATTCTGCAAGCCAGCACTCTTCCCTCATGAGAAGATGGAACTTGATGATACGGAGATGCTACTGGATGGCGAGAAATGTCCTATATCGATGGCCCAGCGCACAGCATTCTTGAATAAGTATAAAGAGGGGGCTGTCTGTTTGGACTTTAATGAGGTATATGGCTCTGCAACAAATGCGAACAGAGACTACTTCAAAAAGCCTGTAATCTATATCTTCCACAATGCCATTGATGAAAGTGGCCATCTGAATGACCCTGCAGCTGTGGTGGATGCTTGTAGGTCGAGCATCAATAAACTGAGAGACTTTATACAGAGGCTTCATGCTACCTATAATATTAATAATGTGATACTGACAGCAGATCATGGTTTCCTATTTGAAGATAAGGAGTTTGCAGAAAAAGATAAGCACCCTGTTAAGGAAGACTGTATCGAAAAGAAAACGCGCTACTATCTGACTCGAAGAGATGATCCACAGGAGGGTATCACGAAGTTCAGGCTAACAGAGGTATCTGGTATGTCAGATCATACTGTATATGTGGCAGTACCCGATGGCACCAACAGAATGGCAGCACCTGGAGGTTATCAGTTTGCACATGGAGGCGCCTCATTGCAGGAATTGCTGATACCTATGATGTTCAGTACGTTGAAGCGAAAAGACACCAAAGAGAAGGTGGGCGTTTCTGTATTGGAGGCAAATCTGAGAATGACATCAAGCAGACTGAAATTCACTGTGATTCAAAGTGAGGCTATCTCTGAGGATATTCAGGGCAGAACCGTTCAGTGTGCCGTGTTTGTGGGCAATGAACAGGTGACAGCCTGGAAGGATGTAACGCTGAATAGTAGTGATGAGGAGAATGTAAACAATCGTCTGACGAGAGTAGAACTGATGCTGAATGTGCAGACAGATGCCAACCTGATGGAGCTGCGCATCTATGACAAGGATGATACAAGCCTGCTGAATCCGTTGGTGAAGAAGGCTGTGATAAATAAAACATTGATAGAACAAGACTTTTAAGATATGAACAATCTGGAAACTAAAATCATTGAGGCATTCGAGGGTAAAGTGGTTCGTAAAGACCTGGCTTTCGAGGTAAAGGGTGGACTGCCTGTTCCTACCTATGTATTGGAATATCTGTTAGGCCAGTATTGTGCCAGCAATGACGAGCAGATCATTCGCGAGGGTGTGGAAAAGGTAAAGGACATCATTCGTAACAACTACATTAATCGTGCAGAATCTGAAGAGGTAAAAGGCAAGATCCGTGAAAATGGTCGCTTCAGGATTATCGATAAGATATCAGCTGTATTGAATGAGAAGAAAGACTGTTATGAGGCAGAGTTTGCGAATCTTGGCCTGCGTGGTGTACCCCTCGCTACTGAATTTGTGACAAAGAATCCCAAGTTGCTTTCTGGCAATGGTGTTTGGAGCATTATCACGATAGGCTATCTCTCTGGTGATGATGTCCCCACACGATGGGATGTTCAGACGCTCAAGCCTATTCAGATCTCGAATATCAATCTGAAGGAGTTCGTAGATCAAAGGGCAAAGTTCACCACCGAGGAGTGGATAGACTTCATGGTGCAGACGGTGGGCTTGAATCCTGAGCGATTGAATCGTAGGGAGAAACTAATCGTGCTGGCCAGACTACTGCCATACGTGGAGAATAACTATAACTTTGTGGAGCTTGGCCCCAAGGGGACAGGTAAATCGCATGTGTATCAGGAGTTCTCGCCATACGGTGTGCTGGTGAGTGGTGGTGATGTCACCTCTGCCCGTTTATTTGTGAAGATGTCAGGCAACAAGGAAATCCTTGGTCTTGTGGGCTATTGGGATTTGGTAGCATGGGATGAGTATGAGCAGCAGAAGGGTAAGAACGTAGATCCCGTGCTGATAGACACCATGCAGAACTATCTGGCCAATAAGTCATTTAATAGAGGTAAAGGCAGCCACGAAGCTTCTGCATCGATGTGTTTTGTGGGAAATACGAAGCATACTGTTCCGTTTATGTTGAAGAACACCCACTTGTTTGAGTCTATCCCCATCGCGTTTGTCAAGGGTGCCTTCTTGGATCGTATCCATCTGTATAACCCTGGGTGGGAGATGAAGATGTTGAAGAAAGACTCATTCACCAAGGGTTTCGGATTAATAACGGATTATATCTCTGCTGTGCTGCATGAGATGCGTAACATCGACATCTCTGCCCAGATGAATAAGTATGTGAAGTTCAGTGGCACTCTCTCAGAGCGTGACCATCTGGCTATCAGAAAGACCTTCTCAGGAATGATCAAGTTGCTTTATCCTGATGGTCAGTATACGGATGAAGAGGCTCTGGAGATTATCGACTTTGCTGCTGAAGGCAGAAAGCGTGTGAAAGACCAGCTTTATATCATTGATGAGACCTTCCAGGCAGAACCTGCCAAATTTGAATATGAACTGCTGCGTACAGGCGATGTGGTGAAGGTGAAGACTCTGGAGGAAATAGAGAATCCTGTTACACATGAAGAAGCAGCGGTAAACGATGAAGACGCAGAACCATTTACAGGCGAAGTGGAGACAGAGAAAACGGAGAAGAAACCAAGGCCTAGAATCGTCATGCTTAAAGAGGGCGTATTTGAGGTTCGTATGAATCAAAAAGGTGTTACCTATCGCTCTCTGTTTGGGGATTATCTGAAGACTGCGCACCGTATTAATATTGTGGATCCATATATCAGATTCCCATTCCAGATAGATAATCTGTTGGAACTCATTCAGACAATTCGTGAGGTGAGTGATAATCCTGAAGAACTGCAGATACATGTCAGTACGCAGAATGAAGAAGATAAGATTCCTGAGATGATTGATATCTTTGAAGATCTGAAAGATGAACTGCAAGGCTATGGCATTGAGTTCTCTCATGACTTCAAGGCAGACCATGACAGATGGATAGAATTGGATAATGGTTGGAAGATTATCCTTTCCAGAGGTCTGGATATCTATGAGAAGTCTGATAGATTCTCTTTGGGAAATATTCGTCAAAGTGAACGCAGATGCAGAGCATTTAGTGTGACGTATAAAAAGAATTCATAGAAACGTCGTTTTTGCGTCTGAGGATGATATGGATGACAACGGCAAGAGCTGCTACATGGAAAATAATGATGAGGAAGGTTGGGATTAAAAAACTGATGGTTTGGTAGAAATAAAATAATCAGGTTCAAAATTTGGAAGATATTGATATTATTCGTATCTTTGCAGACGAAAATGGTTTCGAATACCGCGCCTGATTGGATCTCGGGAGGGAGAGGGTTCGAAAACCTTTCAAGTCTCGAATACCGCGCTGGATTGGAGTTCCAGAGAGAAGGGTTCGAAACGACATGCGGGGGGTGTACCACGAAAGTGGAGCCTCCCGTATAACATAGTGAAAGTTCTTTTATTTAGGGCTGAGTAAAAATATTGAACACGATTTTTCGGGGTGAACCTTGAAGGAAATAGGGGGAGAATTTGAGGGCGTTTTTGAAGGTTCTTGACATGTGCAAAAGAGGCCAAAAAAATCTTCAAAATATTAATATATTTTTAGAAATAAAATGTATGAGTGTGAGAGATTTTTTTATACCTTTGTAGCCACAAATCAAATCACATAAAGAAATGACAGGAACCACTGCAAAGCGCAATTCCGTGTCAGACCCCAAGACCGCTAACAGCTGCGGGCTGACACTTTCGGCTGCTATCCGACGTATAAGGAAGTCGGGTGACAACCCCTTGGCGGCGATTCCTGAAACGGTCATCATCGGAGATCGAGGCCTAGAACCCAAGGCGGCACACTTCGCCCAAAAATCGGCCTCACAGCTTTTCACCTTTTTATATATTATAAAGCAAAATCTCCGTCAAGATGACCACCAAAACCTCCACAGGAAAGCCCCGTCGCGGCAAGCTGAAGATCACAAATGTCAGCGTGCTCAGGATAATTGAGTCATACTACGAGCTCAAAGGCTTGAAGGTGGCGATGGAGAAGTTAGAGCAGTTGAATGAACTCTTCTCTACTGAGCCAGGATGGAACGAGGCGTCTGCGGAGATCATGCAATACCTTACTGAAAAGCGCAAGGAGGAACAACAAAAACAAAGAGAAGAAAAGTTGGAGGAACTGCGGACAGCGGCTCCTACTATTTCTGTGACTAGCGAGGCTAAGGCTGTGGGAAAAGCCGAGGTCGAGCAGATGGATGTGGAGGTGAAGAGTCCAGGAAATAACATTGCAAGATTAATCAATCTAGGAGATAGTAAAAATGATGAATAACATGGAACAAGACGACGGCTTCTGTATCAAGGTATACAGTCCGGGGAATTTTATAGCGAAGGAGATCACCATTAACGGTGGCGTGCATCTGGGTACCAGTCCTGCGACTGGTGGCTTCAGCGATGAGCAGGTGGCCAAAGCCCTTGCAGCCTGTGTGGGTAAGGGCAAGGTCATCGACTTCAAGCAGAAGTGGGCAGGTGCCTACTGGTATCTGCGCTGGGCCTGCAATTATCCGATGGATGCACAGAAGTTCTGCGAGAAGGTGAAGAGCCTGCCGTATGAAAAGCCGCTGGAAATAGCATGCGAATACAGGAACATCAGGGAGATCGTTACCTTGTCGTTCATGGATCAGGATCCGCGGAAGATGGATTCGGTGAAAGTGAGTAAGAACGATGAAAAGCTATTCTTCCAATGTCGTGAGGTAGCCCTTAAATTAGCCGAAGAACTAGGAAAAACATACCTGCCAAGCATCTGATTTTGGCAAGCCGTTGGCAAGAAATTGGCATTCCGTTGCAAAGCATCGGGATGCCTTTTTTTATGCCTAAATTTGCCCCCAGAAACTTAACAAACAACAGTAATAACAACAAAAAAGTCGCCTTGAAGGGGGCGACGTAAAACAAAACTTCAAAGATGAAGAAAAACTTTACAACGGTTCGTAAGAGAACAAAGGGGGTGAGAATGATTCATACGAATCTGATTGCTGACCACCAGATGGATCGCGTGGCTGAACAGGTGATGACGGGACTGGAAGACAAGGTGTCGCCAGTACTCTATGGCACTCTGATCATGCTCGTAAGAGGATTTGATGAGGACATGCAGCTGGAGATGGCTGATGACCTCGTGGACTTTGCCAAGTACCATGTGGCACATACCACGGGCGTGATGTCTGCTGACGTCATCCTGGATCTCGGCTACATGATGATTGCCGAGGAGCACGACATCCTGAAGAAGAGTGAGCGCAGCAGAATGAGGAATCTATCCATGAATAACTAATGTATGCGTATGGAAACAGTAATCACAAAACTCTTCAATGAGAATGGTGAGCAGATTATCACCTCGCTGGACATTGCAAAGCTGACAGGAAAGGAGCACAGAAACGTGCTGCGTGACATCAGAAACATGGAGCCGGCATGGGAAAAGTTACATCAGCTCAAATTTGAGCAGATGCAAATCCGGGAGAATCTTCCTAACAATGGCTACCGATTGAGAAAGGTCTATGCGCTCACAAAACTGGAGTGCCTGTACATCGCTACCAAGTACGATGATGTGTCGAGGGCAAAGCTAGTTCTCAGATGGGAGGAACTGGAGAAGGAAGATGGAAGAAGGAAGATGGAAGATGCGAGTGCATCCCCCAAGCTGCTGACGACGGAGAGGGAGATCCTGAAGAAGGGCGATGAGATTCGCAGGGAGCAGATTGAAAAAGAGAATGCGCCTGCAGACGGATGCCTTACCATCAGCGAGATTGCAGAGTTGCTGAAGACTTCGGTGAAGAACCTGAATCAGTTTCTGGTAAAACAGGATATCCAGTACCGCAAAGATGGCCGCTACTATCTGACGCCACAGTATGAGGGATCGGGCTTTGCCAAAGAAAGGTCATTCCACTATTTCTCCCTCGAAGGTGAGAAGAAAGAACGCCTCTATCTGGTATGGACGCCGGAGGGTATGGAATTCATCAGACACCTCTATTATTTGAACAACTAAAAAAATAACAATATGAACGAACAATTTATTGAAAAGCCGGAAGGTAAGCCGGTGAAGAATTTCAGAGCGAGAGTGAAGATGTACGGCAATGACGTCGTAGTAGTGAACATCAACGTGGATGCGAATGATCCGGATCCAGTAGCAACCATGCAGGAGCAGTTTGCCGAGCTCACGAAGGGGGAACTGAAGAGTGAACTGAAACTGAAGGTCAAGGGTAAGCTCCTCTACGACAGCCCGAAGCTGAAGGTCTATCTCAACAAGACGCAGAAGCAGGTGATCCTGCAGACCACGCTGGACTGCGGGCCTACCGTTGAGCGTGAACTGCTGCAGATCCAGGCCGATATGGCGAAGGTCATCGGCGCCAACTATTCAGAAATCATCAAAGTAAAACCATAACAACACAAACAGCATTTTGCCGATGATCACATTTCAAGAAAACACACATTTCTCCCAGGCTCTTCCTTGTACAAAGGAAGAGTTCTGGAAGCAAGTCAGGAAGCCGAACACCGCATGGCGCATTGATGCCCGCAGGGCCATCATCGCCGCGGTGGAGGCTTGTCAGACTCAGGGCGTGGCGGCGATACAGACGTGGCTGAATAATGCAGACTATCAGAAGTTCCTGCTGAAGAAGCAGAACCTGAAAAGGGAAGCTGCAAGGAAGGCATGGGCTGAAAAGCCTGACGCAGAAAAACTGCTGGCCTTTGCGCAGGAAATCAAGGACAATTCCGTGGCATTCATTTATAGCTGCTATGAGTTCGACGAGACCCAGACGGAGAAAGGCAAGTCCTTCAGACATCGCAGACTCGCAGACTGTCATCTGAATGGCTTGGTGATGCTCGATATCGATCATGTGGAGAATCCTATGCAGATCTGGTATCAGTTGCGTGAGAATCAGGAACTGATGGCGCGTGTGAAGTTGGTGCATATCACCAGCAGCAGCTATGGCATCCGTATCATCTTCACGGCCAATATCGAGGATGGTAATCTGGCAGACAATCAGATTGTATTTGCCGAGGCCTTGGGACAGAAACCTGATGAGAGCTGCATTGATGCCACACGTAACTCTTTTGCGCCGAAGGAAGAGGATATCTTATTTATTGACGACACATTATTCAATTACTACAATGAAGATTTTGACAAACGCTACACACAGTTATACCGTGAGAAGAAGACTCAACCACTGTTTCATCAGTTTGGTACTGGGGATGAGAAAAAGACAAGTGCCAATAATAAAACGACAACTGAGACAACTAAGACAACATTTAATGGCGACAATATGTCGCCACAGGCAGAAGTTCTGCCTGAAGAAAAGTTGTCTATGTTGTCTAAGTTGTCGTCAGAAAAAAACTCAGATTTGTCGTCAATAAAGTGGAGGGGTTATGACGTACAGAAGATTATCGATGCCAGGTACGGAGAGAAGTTGCCATGTGCAGCGGATTCAAACCGTCACAATGAGAGTCTGAAGCTTGCTACGGATCTGTTGTTGATGCTTGATGGTGACAAGGCCCAGGTGCAGCGCATCGTAGAGGCGCAACCGTGGGTGCAGGAGATCATCGCAGAGCGGGACGAGGACGTGGCACAGACGGTGGAGAGTGCTGCCGGTTGTATTGCGCAGAAAGAAAAGAAGTATGCGAGTTCGTTGCCCAGTAAGGCGATGCAGGAGGCGATTCAGAAGGCCACGGGGAAGACGTATCAGGAGATTACCTCGATGTATGATGGAAGAAGTAAGATGTCAGATGTCAGCCATCGGCCTTCATACATCGACCCTCTCTTATGGGAGTGGGGTGCGGAAATCGAGGCGCTGTTTGATGACTTCCCGATGCTGAGAGACGTCTGCAAAGGCCTGAAGAAGAGCCAGTATCCTGCTGCACTATTCGTGGCTGGCGGTACGCTGATGACACTCATGACACGTACATGGTACAGATTCTACCATCGCCCTGAGAATGAGCGCAGACTGAACTGTTCACTGTTCATTATCGGACATCCGGCATCGAACAAGTCCATGGCTGATGATATCTATGAGATCCTTTCCTCACCGATGGCTGCTGCAGACAAGGCGGGAAAGGCTGCCCTGAACCGCTACAAGCAGGAACAGAAGAAAAAGGCTGCCAATAAGGAGGGTAAGGACAAGCCGCAGGGTATCATCCGGATCCATCCTGCGCGAACCTCTAACGGTCAGCTGATTCAGGATATGCTGAATGCCAAGGAGACCATCGACGGCAAGGAGATGCTGCTGCACATGATGACCTTTGATACCGAGCTGGATAACTCCATCACCCTTCAGAAGGGCGGAGGCTGGATCAACAAGCAAGCTCTGGAACTGAAAGCCTTCCACAATGAAAAGGACGGACAGATGTATCAGAATTCGGACTCACCGGTAGACGAATTCACGGTGATGTGGAACTTCATCTATACAGGAACGCCCATCGCACTCAAGAAGAAGGTCAATGAACAGAACTTCGGTTCCGGTCTCTCCACGCGACTTGCCGTCATCCCCATGCCGAAGACGAACTTCCAGATGATCAAGTTTGAGGACAAGGCCTGCATAGACTGGCAGCGCATAGACCGCATGAAGACCTGGGCCTATAAACTGGACAGCCGCTACGGGGAACTGCCATTATGGCCGTTGGTGATTAAGCTGTATGAATGGACGGAATTCCGTATGGCGGAATGCGAGGAGGATCAGAGTGAAGCCAATGAACTGATGTTGAAGCGCGTGCCCTATCATGCCCTGAATTTCTCGGCTCCGTTCATTGATATGCGCCACTGGGATTCACTGCATCAGCAAGGCAACTACTGGACGGGAGAGTACGAGGTGGATGACACCGACTGGAAACTCTGTGAGCTCATCGCCCGTATCCAATACGCCACGCAGCAGTATTTCTTCGGCATCCTGGCTGAGAAGTATTTCGATGACATGAATAGTGACTCGCAGTTCAGTGGCGTACGTCACCAGCAGAAATCAGTAGTTGGTTTTAACAGTCTGCCAGATGTCTTCACAAGAGATGATATCAGGCGTTGTTTCGGAAAAGACTCCCATCAATACATCTATTTAAAGATAAAACGTCTGACGGATGAACATCTCATCGAAGAGATTAATGAAGGTGAGGATAAGGGGAAATTCCGGAAATTGAACAAGACACTTTAATGGTAAACAGGTAAACAAGTAAACAAATAAACAAAAGTAATATGAATGTAAGTAAGAATGACAAGATTAGACTCTCCGACCATTTTACTTTAGGAGAGATGACCAAGACGAGTTATCATCCGCAGGATGGGAATATACCATCAAGGGTGCATATCGAGAACCTCATCAATCTCTGTGAGAACTGGTTGGAAGAACTTAGGAGCAGGTATAATTTGCTCTACGGTCAGAGGAAGGTGACACGCGAGGGTGTGTCACAGGAGAGTCCCATCGTGATCAATAGTGGTTTCAGGTCGCCGGAGGTGAATCAGAAATGCGGAGGTGCCAAGAACTCGAACCATCTGACAGGTTGTGCGGTGGATATCCACTGCATGGGTAAGGAACAGGCGATACGCTATGCCTGCATCCTGCTGGACATCGCGGATGGCAAGAAGCTGGACTTTGACGAGCTCATCCTCGAGAAGCGCGGCACCACCATCTGGGTACACTTCGCGGTGCGACCAAAAGGTAACAGAAGGTACGTGGACTTCTAAAAAGAAAGAGGCGAACCATCCGGTTCGCCTCTCTTGTATTCTATGCTGACGGCTTAGTGTTTCCTGGTTTGTTTTTCTTCTTTTTGTGGTTGTTCTTGCTACCGTTTCCGCGGCTGTGCCAACGGCCGTGTCTACGGGTGTTGGAGCGTTTCTTCTCTCGCTTCGTGTATTCAGGCGCTTCACCGAGGCCGTCGGGTAGGGGTGTCTTCTCAACCTCCTTGCCGAGGAAGTGCTCGATCTGCTGGAAACGGTAAATATCCATGTCGCTGATGAAGGTGATGGCCTGTCCGTCGCGATCGGCACGAGCCGTACGACCAATACGGTGCACATAGTCTTCGGCATCGTGGGGAACATCGTAATTGATCACGATACGGATATCATCGATGTCGATGCCACGGGCCACGATGTCGGTAGCCACAAGGACATCGGTCTTGCCAGCCTTAAAACGATACATCACCTCGTCGCGCTCCTGTTGGGAAAGGTCGCTATGCATCTGGTCGCAGTTGATGTGCATGTGCTTCAGGCTGCGGGTGATGTCTTTCACCTTGTCTTTCTTACCTGAGAAGATGATGACTCGCTGAAGGTCGCCTGCCTTGAAGAGATTCTGGATGATCTTCAGCTTTTGGGGCTCATAACAGACGTAGGCGCTCTGGCGGATCTTCTCAGCAGGTCTGCTGACGGCAATCTTGATCTCCACAGGATCGTGAAGCAGCGTGACGGCCAATTCGCGGATCTTGGGCGGCATCGTGGCTGAGAACATCACACGCTGACAGGAGGCTGGCAGTTGACTGACAATCTTCTGGATGTCCTCGATGAATCCCATGTCCAGCATGCGGTCGGCCTCGTCGAGTACAAAGAAACTGCAACGGCTGAGGTCGAGGTTGCCTACTTTCAGGTGGCTGAGCAGACGTCCGGGTGTGGCGATGAGCACATCGGCACCCAGTCGCATACCGCGAAGTTCCTGTTCGTAGCGTCCGCCATCGTTGCCGCCATAGACAGCTACAGAGGATACGCCATCAAGGTAATAGCCGAAGCCCTGCATGGCCTGGTCGATCTGCTGTGCCAGCTCGCGCGTGGGCGACATGATGATGCAGTTGATGGCATCCTTGGGATAGTCGCCGTCATCGAGCTGGGAGAGGATCGGCAGAAGATAGGCCGCCGTCTTTCCCGTACCCGTCTGAGCGACGCCCAGTACGTCATAGCCGTCGAGGATCTCAGGGATGCATCGTTCCTGAATCGGCGTCATCTCATCGAAGCGCATATCGTAGAGCGCATCGAGAATATTGTCATTTAGATATGTTTCTTCAAATTTCATTTAATTCGGTGCTTGTCTATAGCAGAAGTATGCTATAAAGAAATAAAGGATGTTAGGAATCCATACAGCGAGCATCGGTGGGGTATCTGCCTGGATGGCAAAGGTGGCACTAATCGTCTGTAACAGGATATATGTGAAAGAGAGTGCCAAGCCGATACCAAGATACAGTCCCATACCTCCCTTACGCTTGCGGCTGGAAAGGGAGACACCAATGATGGTCAGGATAAACGATGCAAACGAGGAGGCGATACGTTTGTGATACTCTACCTCATATTGTACCACGTTGCCCGAACCGCGTTCTATCTGTTTGGAGATATACTGGCGGAGTTCCGGCGAGGTAAGCGTTTCCTGCTGGCCTTTCGAGAATACCAGGTCCATGGGCTCCATCATGATCATCGTATCAATCTGAGCTCCCGACTTGATCTCTTCCTTCAGACCTTTGAGTGTACGGATCTTATAGTTCATCGCCTTCCAGTGGTAGCGCGTGTCGCTGATAGAGTCGTAGCGGATGGTAGAGGCCGTCATGTGGCTCACCAGCTTCTTGTTCTCGAACTTGTCGAGCGAGAAGCCATAGCCGGTCTTCGAACGGTCATCGTACTGTTGGATATAGGCTATGATGCCTTTGCCCACCATCAGCTGCACATTGGCGGCAGAGAGATTCTGCTTTCTGTTCTTGTATTTTGTCTCGAAATCGTTCTTGACGATGTTTCCCTTGGGGATGATGTAAGCGCCCAGTCCATAGTTGACAACGGCAATCAAGGCTGCAGAAATCAGGTAGGGTCGCAACAGACGCTTGAAGCTGACACCGGCTGCCAACATGGCGATAATCTCACTATTGCCTGCCAGCTTCGACGTGAAGAAGATCACCGCGATAAAGACGAACAGCGGTGAGAAAAGATTGGCGAAATAGGGCACGAAGTTAGCGTAGTAGTCGAAGACGATGGCCTTGAGGGGCGCGTTGAAACTGGCGAACTTCGAAAGGTTCTCATTGACGTCGAAGACAATAGAGATCGAAATGATCAGGATGATGGAGTAGATATAGGTGCCGATGAATTTGGAGATGATATACCTGTCGAGCCTTTTCAGGTAACGGAAGGGATTCAGGAACTTCACAGCGCTGAGCCATCCCAGCCATTTCCTGACGAAACGGCAGAAAGCATCCCATTTGCGACCGATAGCCCGAAGTCGACGGTATCGTTTGATGTGGTCGCGGATTTTGCTGAAGTCTCTCTCTCTCTTCTTCATCTTCTTTGTCCTAATTGATCAATGACGCTGCGTTTCCATGTGGTGAAATCGCCTTGTTCGATATGATGGCGTGCATCCGTCACCAGTCGCAGATAGAAAGCCAGGTTGTGGATCGAGGCAATCTGCATGGCCAACAGCTCCTGAGCCTTGAACAGATGGTGCAGATAGGCCTTGCTGTGGATACGGTCGATATCACAGCCGTCGGGGTCGATGGGGGAGAAATCGTCCTCCCATTTCTTGTTGCGCATGTTCATCGTACCCTCGTAGGTGAAGAGCAAGGCGTTACGTCCGTTACGGGTGGGCATCACACAGTCGAACATGTCGACGCCACGCTCGATGGCTTCAAGGATATTTTGTGGCGTACCGACACCCATCAGGTAACGGGGACGGTCCTTCGGCAGGATCTCGTTGACCACCTCGATCATATCGTACATCACCTCTGTGGGCTCTCCGACAGCCAATCCTCCGATGGAGGCACCACCACCATCGTTCAGTCGGCTCAGCACATCGCAGACGTGTTTGGCGGCATCCTGACGCAAGTCTTTATAGGTACACCCCTGTACGATGGGGAACAGCGTCTGGTTATAGCCGTAGAGGGGCTCTGTCTCGTTGAAGCGCTTGACGCATCGTTCCAGCCAGCGTTGCGTGAGCCTGAGGCTCTTCTCAGCATACTGGTAATCGCTCTGGCCGGGAGGGCATTCATCGAAAGCCATCATGATGTCTGCACCTATCACACGTTCTGTGTCCATCACATTCTCAGGCGTGAAGATGTGTTTGGAACCATCGATGTGGCTGCGGAACTCACAACCTTCTTCCTTCAACTTGCGGATACCCGTCAGCGAGAAGACCTGAAAACCGCCAGAGTCCGTCAGAATGGGACGATCCCAGGTGTTGAACTTGTGTAGTCCTCCTGCTTTTCTGAGAATGTCGAGTCCCGGGCGGAGATAGAGATGATAGGTATTGCCAAGAATAATCTGGGCCTTCACCTGCTCACGGAGTTCTGAAAAATGCACGGCCTTCACACTACCGACAGTACCGACAGGCATGAAGATAGGTGTCTGGATTGGTCCGTGGTCAGTTGTTATCAGGCCTGCACGGGCGTTGCTGTTCGGATCTGTATGTTGTACTTCAAACGTCACTTTCCTGCGTCCTCCTTCTTTTTCCCTCTTTCTTCATCTTCCGGAATGCTCAGGTCGATGGGATTGCTCACAATCTCTTTCGTCAAGGCAAAGTTCCAGACGTCCTGCACGTTCTCGACATAATGGAAACGGACACCTTTCAGATAGACCTCTGGAATCTCGTTGATATCTTTCTCGTTCTCCTGACACATGACGATGTCGGTAATGCCGGCACGTTTGGCTGCAAGTATCTTCTCCTTGATACCACCAACGGGGAGAACCTTGCCACGTAGCGTGATTTCACCCGTCATCGCTGTGTTCTTGCGTATCTTTCGTTGAGTCAGGGCTGATGCGATGGAGGTAGCTATCGTGATACCAGCCGACGGACCATCCTTAGGCGTCGCACCTTCTGGCACATGGATATGGATGTTCCAGTGCTCAAAGATCCGGTTGTCGATATTCAGGGTGTCAGCATGGGCTTTCACGTATTCCAAGGCCAGGATGGCCGACTCTTTCATGACATCACCCAGATTACCCGTCAGGGTCAGTTTCGAACCCTTGCCCTTAGAGAGTGAAGTCTCGATGAACAGGATCTCTCCACCAACACTTGTCCAGGCCAGTCCGGTTACCACACCGGCATATTCATTGCCTTGATAGATGTCACGATAGAAGGGCGCCTTACCCAACAGCTCTGTCAACTCGTTGGTGGTGATCTTCATCTTGGAGTCCATACCGTCGATCTGCATTTTATAGGCAATCTTTCTTAACGCCTTGTTGATCTGCTTTTCCAACTGTCGGACACCACTTTCGCGCGTATATTGCTCGATGATCTTCTCGATGGCGGCCTTATTGAATGTCGGTTTGATGGCCGGTTTGTCGAGACCTGTATTCTTGAGCTCGCGTGGAATCAGATGGCGCTTGGCAATCTCAATCTTCTCTTCTGTGATATAACCGCTCACCTCGATGATTTCCATACGGTCGAGCAAGGGCTTGGGGATGGTACCCAGATTATTGGCTGTGGCAATGAAGAGCACCTTGGATAAGTCGTAGTCTACATCGAGGTAGTTGTCGTGGAAAGCGTTGTTCTGTTCAGGATCGAGTACTTCCAACAAGGCTGAGGCAGGATCGCCGTTATGGGTGTTCTGTGTGACCTTGTCGATCTCGTCAAGGATGAAGACGGGGTTGCTGGAGTCAGCCTTCTGGATGCATTTGATGACACGTCCGGGCATCGCTCCTACATAGGTTCTGCGATGACCTCGGATCTCGGCCTCGTCATGCAGTCCTCCGAGTGACATCCGTACATATTTACGCTTCATGGCTGCTGCAATCGACTTACCCAACGAGGTCTTTCCGACTCCTGGAGGGCCGTAGAGACAGAGGATCGGTGACTTCAGATCGCCACGCAGGGCCAGGACTGCCATATATTCCAGAATGCGCTCTTTCACCTTCTCCATGCCATAATGGTCTTGGTCGAGAATGCGCTGGGCACGTTTCAAATCGAGGTCGTCCTGGGTGTATTCTCCCCATGGCAGGTTGACCATCGTCTGGAGATAGTTCAGCTGAACGTTGAAGTCAGGACTCTGCGGATTCAGGTTGTCGAGTTTGGAAACCTCTTTCTGGAAGGTCTTGGCAATCTCTTCCGGCCACTTCTTCTTAGCGGCTTTCTGTAACAACTCGCGTTTCTCGGGCGATGACTCACCGTTGCTGATTTCTGCCTGCAGGTTTTTGATCTGCTGCTGCAGGAAGTAGTTACGCTGCTGTTCATCGATATCCTCGCGCGTCTTGTTGCGGATGTCGGCCTTCAGATTCTGAAGGTTAATCTCACGGTTGATGATCCTCATGACATTGAAGAGACGCTCCTTGACGGTTTCCGTCTTCAACAGGGCCATCTTCTCTGCCACCGTAAAGGGCAGATTGCTGCAGATGAAGTTCAGCGCCATCGTGTTGTTGGTGATGTTCTTGATGGCGAAAATGGCCTCGTCAGGGAGCTCGTCATTCACGTTGACATATTCTGTGACGAGGTTTCTCAAATCATCCATCGCCGTCTTGAACTCTCTGTCGCGTTTCTCTGGCTCTATTTCCGGCAGGGGCTCCACCACACCTTCCAGTGAGGGAACGGATGCCACGATATCTTTCAATACCAGTCTGCCTGTGGCTTGCACAATGGCTGTGATATTGCCATTGGGCAGCGTCAACATCTTCATCACTTTGGCGTAGACGCCCGTGTCGTACAAATCATCTTTCAGGGGTACATCTGTATCGGGATCTAATTGTGATACCACTCCAATAACCTGACCTTTCTTTTCGGCCTTCTGAATGAGTGCCTTGCTGGAATCCCTGCCGATAAGGATAGGGGTAAGTACTCCAGGGAAGAGCACTAAGTTGCGAACAGCTAAGATCGGTAATGTTGAAGGGGTGTCACCTTGGTCCAAAAAATCCTGAAAGTCTCCATTAATGTCAGCTATCATCTGGAAAGCTGAATTCTTATCTTGATTGCTCATTTTTTATTCTGTCATTTCAATTATGGCTGCAAAGGTACTAATATAAATTAAGAAAATGCGCATTCCTTTCCAAGAATTAACAAATAATTAGTATCTTTGCACCGAAAATGTCAAAAGATTCTTTTAATTTCAAACAATTCACCATTCGTCAAGACCGTTGTGCGATGAAGGTCGGTACTGACGGAACGCTGCTTGGTGCATGGGCTTCAGCACCTTCTGGTACGTGTCGGATACTTGATATCGGAACCGGTACCGGACTGATTGCGTTGATGATGGCTCAGCGTTTTCCGGAGGCGCATGTTACAGGTATCGATATTGATGGAGAAGCCGTCTGTCAGGCTCGTGAGAATGTGTTGGCATCACCATTTTTCAATAGAATCACTATCCTTGAGGGAGATATTGCCGACTTTCAGGTGGCCGAATCTTTCGATGTCATTGTCAGCAATCCACCCTTTTTCGTGTCTTCTCTTGAGTGTCCGGATAATCAGCGTACTCAGGCACGTCACACGTCGTCATTAACTTACGAGACATTGTTTAAATCTGTCAACAGGTTGCTGTCTGATACAGGAAATTTCTGTCTGATCATACCTTCTGACTATCGTTCGCGAATAGAATCGGAGGCGGCTATGGAGGCTTTGTTTGTGACAAAAGTTTGCAGTATCCGTACCACACCCAACAAGCCGATAAAGCGTTTTTTGATGGAATTCCGGAAACATCCTGTAGATCAAATAAATATGGAACATGGTGTATTGGAAACAGAACCGATGGTCAGGAGTGAATGGTATCAGAAATATGTAAATGATTTTTATATCAGATAGTCATTTTTATGAAAGTAACGTTATTACAGATTGACATCGTTTGGGGATGTCCCCAGAAGAATATTGAACAGGCACAGCTGCTGATGGACAGAAATCCAGGTGCAGATCTCTATGTGTTGCCAGAAATGTGGAGTACTGGCTTTGCCACACAACCTACTGACGTTGCAGAGGACGAGGCTTCTTCGGTCTCTTTGGCCTGGATGCGCGATGAGGCAAGACAGAAGAAATGTGCCATTTGTGGAAGTCTTGCTGTCAGGATTTCTGACGGTTCTTATCGTAACCGCCACTATTTCGTTGACGGGCAGAAGGGTATTGTCAGTTTTTACGATAAACATCATTTGTTTACCTATGGTGGCGAGAACAAATATTACTGTTCTGGTGACGAACATACCATAGTTGAATACCAGGGATTCCGCTTCTTGCTGCTGACATGCTATGACCTGCGCTTCCCTCTATGGAGTCGTTATGCAGAGCGTCTGCAGTTCGATGCCATTATCTGTGTAGCCAACTGGCCTGAGTCCCGACAGAATGCCTTTCATATCCTGACACGTTCACGTGCCATCGAAAATGTGGCGTATCTTATTGCGGTGAATCGGGTGGGTGATGACTCGTTTAACCACTATCGGGGTTGTAGTTGCGTGATCAGTCCTATTGGTAAGACGATTGTCAGTTGTCTGCCCAACGTTACTCAGGCGCAGTCTTGCACCATCGACTTGCCCTCCCTTCAACATAAACGCGAAAAGTTCAAGGTTTTAGACGACCGAGATGTAAAATAAGGATAAATTGCAGTATGAAATATTTAGTCATTCTATTTTGTGCAATCTGTGCTATTGGTCAGGCTCAGACGATGAATGTCCACTTAAAGGACGGACAGACCGTCAGATACGGGCTGTCGGATATTGATTATGTGGACTTTTCAGAGTCAGAAAGTGTAGCAGATCGTACGGTGCTGGTCTACATTAACGGCGAGAACAGTCTCAACGCGTATATCGATGAAGAACTGGAGGAGATGATGACAGGTTCGAGACAAATCGGTGACAATAATCTGCTGGTGTATGTGGATCGGGCCAAGTCGGGTGAGTTACCTTGGCTGGGAAGAATATATCAGGGAGAACTGACTGATGTCGTGAACTTGGCGGAGATGGGTATCAGCAACCAAGATGAATACTCTACAGACCCCAAGGTGATGGAGGCAGTCATGAGGTATGCCTTTGAAAACTATCCCTCAAAGAATAATGATTATGGACTGGTGCTTTGGGGGCACGCTTCTGGTTGGCTGTTGGCTGACTCAGTTGCTTATACGAATGCGGCCAGGCAACGAGCCTACGGCGTAGACAGTGGCTCGAACATAAAAAGAGACAAGGGGAAGTGGATCAATATCCCGACGATGGCGAAGATACTGAAGAAATTGCCAAGACTGAGATTCATCTTTGCCGACTGCTGTAACTTCCAATGTCTGGAGACGGCCTACGAACTGAAGGATGTGGCGGAATTCATCATCGGCTCACCGGCAGAGATTCCTGGTGTGGGGGCACCTTACGATACGGTGGTACCGGCTATGTTTGAGCAAAACACCTTTTATTCTTCCATCCTGGACCGCTATGCGGAACAACGTGCCGAAGGGCTTGAAGTTCCGTTGTCGGTGATATGTACTGCTGGTATGGAGAAGTTGGCTGCAGCTACGAGTCAGGTGTTACAAACCATCGTGCCTGCCTTTAATGGGGCAGTTCCAGATATGGATGGGGTTATCCACTATTATTATACCTATCAGTATTTCGATGCCAATGACTTCGTCAGAAAGTATGCACCTATAGCGGATTACGAACAGTGGAAACAGGCTTTCAATGATGTTGTGGTATACAGATGCATGGCCAGTGAGTGGATGACCAACGTGCGGTGGGATCCCTATTATAGTGATTTTACTGTGACAGAAGACCGATACGGTGGGGTGAGTATGTATGTACCTCAGGTGAGTGACTATTGGACCTATGCAAATAATATCAAGAAAATGGGCTGGTATAGGGCTGCAGGCTATCCTGAAGTGGGATGGTAAGGTGTGGAAATCGAAAAAAAAAGCCTTATCTCTTTGTTTAACTCAGATTTTTGCAGTACCTTTGCACCCGCTTATATATTATAATAAGGTATAAGGATGACAGCAAGAAATAAAAAAAGACGCTGGCATTGTCTGTCAGGACAGGAACCTACAGAGATGGACAAGACCATCATGTATTGGGAAAACAAGGGCAAGGAAGTCCCTACCCGTGACCTGATTAAGACGCCGGAACAGATAGAGGGCATACGCAGGGCGGGTGTCGTGAATACTGGAGTGCTCGATGAAGTCGCAAAACATATCTGTGCAGGTATGTCTACTCTGGAGATTGACCAGATCTGCCGTCAGTATTGTGATGATCACAATGCCATACCCGCTTGTTTGAACTATGGCGGTGATGAGTCGACTCCACCGTTCCCGATGAGTGTATGTACCAGCATTAATGAGGTCGTCTGTCACGGCGTACCTAAGGCCGAGGACATCTTGGAAGAGGGTGATATTATCAATGTAGACTTCACCACAATCCTTGACGGTTATTACGCAGATGCCAGCAGAATGTTCATTATCGGCAAGACTACGCCTGAGAAAGAACAGTTGGTAAGAGTGGCTAAAGAGTGTCTGGAAATAGGTATGGAAGCCGCTAAGCCTTATGGGTTTGTAGGGGATATCGGTCATGCGATAGAGAAACATTGTAAGAAGTATGGCTATGGTATCGTGCGCGATCTTGCTGGTCATGGGGTGGGACTGAAGTTCCATGAGGATCCCGATGTCAATCACTATGGTCATCGTGGTACGGGTATGCTTCTTGTGCCGGGTATGGTGTTCACCATTGAGCCGATGATCAATATGGGAACCTGGCGGGTGTTCATCGATGCTGACGACCCATATGGTTGGGAGGTCATCACCGAGGATGAGAAACCGAGTGCCCAATGGGAACATACGCTGGTTATGACAGATCATGGAGTAGAGGTACTAACGTACTAAAGTATTGATATAGAGTTATGATAGCACAGGAAGGTGTGTATATTTTGGCTATTGAGAGTTCGTGCGATGATACATCGGCTGCAGTACTGAAAGACGGCGTGCTGCTGTCGAACGTGACAGCTTCGCAGGCTATACATGAAGCTTATGGCGGTGTGGTGCCGGAATTGGCATCGAGAGCACATCAGCAGAATGTGGTACCTGTAGTAGATCAGGCCATCAAGAAGGCTGGTATCACCAAGGAGATGCTGACTGCAATAGCATTCACCAGAGGACCGGGACTGATGGGGTCTCTGTTGGTCGGCGTGAGCTTCGCAAAGGGCTTCGCAAGAAGTCTTGGTATACCCCTTATAGACGTCAATCACTTACAGGGGCATGTGATGGCACACTTTATCAAGGAAAGTGAAGATGACCATCATCAACCGCCGTTGCCATTCCTCTGTCTGTTGGTTTCTGGCGGAAACTCACAGATTGTGAAGGTGAACGCATACAATGATATGGAGGTTTTGGGACAGACTATTGATGATGCAGCTGGTGAGGCTATTGATAAGTGTTCGAAGGTCATGGGACTTGGCTATCCGGGTGGTCCGATCATCGATCGACTGGCTCGTCAGGGGAATCCCAAGGCTTTTACTTTTGCAGAGCCCAGCATACCAGGTCTCGACTATAGTTTCTCAGGACTGAAAACCTCTTTTTTGTATTCGTTACAAAAGTGGGTGGCAGAGGATCCTGACTTCATCGAAAAAAACAAGGAAGACATTGCTGCTTCGTTGGAATGGACGATAGTAGATATCCTGATGAAGAAACTGAAGAAGGCTGTGAAACAGACAGGAATCAAACATGTGGCTGTGGCAGGTGGTGTGAGTGCGAACAACGGACTGCGCAATGCGTTCTATGATGCGGAAAAGCGTTACGGTTGGACGATCTACATACCGAAGTTCAGTTATACCACGGATAATGCTGCGATGATTGGTATCGTGGGATATTATAAGTATCTTGATGGAGAGTTTTGTCCAATAGATGCTCCAGCATTCTCTAAGGTGACATTCAAATAAAATAACGAAATCAGATAATTGTAAATAATATGATGGATTTTGAAGCAAAAGTTATAAGTAGGGAAATCAGTGAGATCTTGTGGGAAATGGAGAAAACGGTCAGTACCGCAGAGAGTTGCACTGGCGGACGTATTGCTGAGGCTATTATCGCTGTACCGGGAGCTTCGAAGTACTTTAAGGGAGGTATCATCTCGTATGTAAATGAAATAAAAGAATCCATGTTAGGTGTTGATCCCAAGGTGCTTGAAGAACAGACTGCAGTATGCGAGGAGGTGGCTAGAGAAATGGTCATCGGAGCTTGTAAGGCCATGAACACAGACTATGCCATATCAGCAACAGGTATCGCGGGTCCTACAGGAGGCTCAAAAGAGATACCTGTAGGTACCATCTGGCTGGCTTGTGGCAATGAAAATAGAATCACAACTGTCAAAGTTGAAGAAGATCACGGACGAGACATTAATCTGGCCATTGCTACCAACAAAGCTATGCAGATGTTTTTGGACTATCTTAAGGCTGAGACAGTTGCAGAAGAAAAGGAATGAGTTAAAAAACATTAATTGTTTGGCAAAACAACATTCTAACTTTCCTTGTTTCGAAGAAAATGTGTAATTTTGCACCCTGTTTGGAATAAGTAAGTAAAAAGAACTAGTAAAAAAGTAGATAGAAATGTCTAAAGTTTGTCAAATTACAGGAAAGAAGGCACAGATAGGTTGTAATGTGTCTCACTCAAAGCACCACACGAAGAGAAGCTTTGATGTTAACCTGTTCAGCAAGAAATTCTACTATGTAGAGGAAGATTGCTGGATTCAGTTGAAGATCAGCGCTGCTGGCCTTCGTATGATTAATAAAGTCGGTCTGGACGCAGCCTTGAAGCAGGCTGTTGCTAAGGGATATGTAGACTGGAAAGATATTAAAGTGATAGGAGATTAACGACGATGGCAAACAAGAAAGCAAAAGGTAATCGCGTCCAGGTGATTCTGGAGTGCACCGAGATGAAGAACAGTGGTATGCCGGGTACAAGCCGTTATATTACGGTAAAGAATCGTAAGAACTCTCCCGAGCGTCTCGAGTTGATGAAGTATAACCCAATCCTGAAGAAGATGACTCTTCACAAGGAGATTAAATAATTAGGACTGACGTATGGCAAAGAAAACCGTTGCTACCCTCCATGAAGGTTCAAAGGATGGTCGCGCTTACACAAAGGTGATCAAGATGGTTAAGAGCCCCAAGACTGGTGCTTACATCTTCGACGAGCAGATGGTTCCTAACGAGGCTGTTAAGGACTTCTTCAAGAATTAATAGAGATACTTAGATAAAAAAGAGAGGTTGCAAAACATTTTGCGACCTCTTTTTTTTGCGATTTCATCGAAATTTATTATCTTTGCACCCATAATAGTTATATTATGGGAATATTTGGCTTTTTTAATAAGAATAAAAAAGAGACCCTTGATAAAGGTCTCGAGAAAACGAAGACAAGCGTTTTCGATAAGCTGACTCGTGCTGTAGCAGGGAAATCGAAGGTTGACGATGATGTGTTGGACAATCTGGAGGAAGTCTTGATTACCAGTGATGTCGGTGTGGACACAACGCTGAAAATCATCGAGAGAATTGAGGAACGGGTGGCGCGTGACAAATATGTGAACACCTCCGAATTGAATAAAATTCTCAAAGAGGAGATTGCTTCACTTCTGGAGGAGAACCATTCGGAAGATAATGACAATTGGGACCTGCCCAGTGACCATAAGCCCTACGTGATATTGGTGGTAGGTGTGAATGGCGTCGGTAAAACAACGACTATCGGTAAACTCGCCTGGCAGTTCAAGCAGGCAGGCAAGAAAGTCTACTTAGGTGCTGCTGACACCTTCCGTGCTGCTGCTGTGGAACAGTTGTGCATCTGGGGTGAACGCGTAGGGGTGCCTGTTGTCAAGCAGCAGATGGGCTCAGATCCAGCCTCTGTGGCTTTCGATACCCTTTCGAGTGCCAAGGCCAATGGGGCAGATGTCGTGCTGATAGATACCGCCGGTCGTCTGCATAATAAGGTGGGTCTGATGAACGAGTTGAAGAAAATCAAGGATGTGATGAAGAAGGTGTTGCCCGAGGCTCCTGATGAGGTGATGCTCGTGCTTGACGGCTCTACGGGACAGAATGCCTTTGAACAGGCCAAGCAGTTTGCTGCCGTTACTCAAATTACCTCGCTGGCCATAACCAAACTTGATGGCACCGCAAAGGGTGGTGTCGTCATTGGTATCTCTGATCAGTTGAAAGTGCCCGTCAAATATATTGGACTGGGTGAGGGCATGGAAGACTTACAGCTCTTTAACAAGACCCAATTTGTAGATTCCTTGTTCGCATGAAGAAAACCATCGATTTCATTTCGCTCGGATGCTCGAAGAACCTCGTGGACAGTGAGGTCCTGATGGGTTTGATGGAGGCTAACGGCTATCATTGTACTCATGATAGTGATGATCCACAGGGTGAAATCGTCGTTGTTAATACATGTGGTTTTATTAATGATGCCAAAGAGGAAAGCATTAACACCATTTTGGAATTTGCTCAGGCGAAGACTGAAGGACGCATCGAAAAACTCTTTGTGATGGGCTGTCTGTCGGAACGCTATCTGGCAGAGTTGGAAGAGGAAATACCTGAGGTGGATGGCTGGTATGGCAAGTTCAATTACAAACAACTTCTGAAAGACCTTGAAGGCGAAGGGTTTAAGGCTTGTGAAGGATATCGTCATATTACCACACCGAGCCACTATACCTATATTAAGATCAGCGAGGGCTGTGATCGTCATTGTGCTTATTGCGCTATCCCGTTGATAACTGGAAAGCACCAGAGTCGACCGATGGAGGAAATTCTCGACGAAGTGCGCCATCTGGTAAGCCAGGGTGTCAAGGAGTTTAATGTCATTGCCCAGGAACTGACCTACTACGGGGTGGACATCGATGGCAAGCAGCATATCGCAGAACTGATAGAACGGATGGCTGACATCAAGGGCGTGGAGTGGATTCGTCTGCACTATGCCTATCCGACGCATTTCCCCTGGGCTCTGCTCCGGGTGATACGGGAGAAACGGAATGTCTGCAACTATCTCGATATCGCCCTGCAACATATCTCCGACCGTATGTTGGACAGGATGAAGCGTCACGTGAGCAAGCAGGAAACCTACGAACTCGTGGAGCGTCTGCGTCGGGAAGTACCAGGTATACACCTGCGTACGACACTAATGGTAGGCTTCCCTGGAGAAACGGAAGAGGATTTTGAGGAGCTCCTTGCCTTCACCAAATGGGCCCGTTTTGAGCGAATGGGTGCCTTTGCCTATTCGGAAGAAGAGGGAACCTATTCTGAACAGCATTATGAGGATGATGTTCCTGAAGATGTAAAACAGAGGCGTTTAGACAAATTGATGCGTGTACAACAGAATATCAGTTCGGAGGTTGAAGCAGAAAAGATAGGAACTATCCAACGTGTACTCATTGATAGACAAGAAGGCAACTATTACATCGGTCGTACGGAGTTTTGCTCACCAGAGGTGGATCCGGAAGTACTCATTCCCGTCCACGAGAAAGTGTTGGAAATTGGTGAGTTCTACAAAGTTCGTATAACTGATGCTGAAGAATTCGATTTATATGCAACTGCTATTACTTATTGAGATATGAATAACAAAGACTACATTTCAGAACTGGCTAATCGTACGGGTCGTTCTCAAGAAGACACCCAGAGAATGGTAAATACTGTTATCGAAGCGATGGGCGATCATTTCCAGGAAGATGACTCGATACTCGTTCCGAATTTTGGAACATTTGAGGTGAAAAAGAAACTGGAACGTATCATGGTTAATCCCTCTACGGGTCAGCGGATGCTTATTCCACCCAAGTTGGTGTTAAACTTTAAGCCTAATTCCGGATGGAAAGAACGTGTTAAAAGTGGAGGAACTGAATGATGGCTAGGATATTAATCAATGAATTAGCATCCGTCTTGTCTGAACGGAAGAAACTGAATAAGAAAGAAGCATCGAACTTTGTCAATGAGCTGTTTAATCTGATTCAGGAGGGTCTTGAAAAAGACAGACTGGTTAAGATCAAAGGTCTTGGAACGTTCAAGATCATTGAAGTGGATGATCGTGAGAGTGTGAATGTCAATACCGGAGAGCGTGTATTGATTGAAGGACACGACAAAATTTCGTTTACGCCCGATGCCCTGATGAAGGAACTGGTGAACAAACCTTTTTCGCAGTTTGAGACGGTGGTATTGAATGAGGGCGTAGATTTTGCAGACATGTCTGAAGAGACAGCGGAACGTCAAAATGAAGTGACGATAGAGGAACCTGTTGTCAAAGAAGAACCTATCAATATAGAGAAACCTATTGCAAAAGAGGTTCCCACATCATCTGAGGACGAGGAACCGTCTATGGCACCTTTAGTGGACTTCACTTCTGATCCCGAGTCCGATGCAACTCCAGAGGAAAAGCCAGAGGAAAAGCCAGAGCCTAAGCAGGAACCAAAGCTGGAGCCAAAGGCAGAGGTCATGTCTGAGCCCCAAGCAGAACCTGCATCTGAGGAGGTCTTAGAATCCGAAGAAACAGAGGAGGATACTCCTGTGGAGGAAGACGTTGAAGTTGAAAACTCTGGTTTTAACTGGAAGAAATGGGTGATACCAGCAATATTCTGTGTCCTTGTCTTTGTTGGAGGATATCTCTTTGGTCAGTTTGCCAAAGGGCAGAAAGAGGTTGTTCCTGAGAAAGTCGAGAAGAAACCTGCTGCGGATCTTAAGAAACCTGCATCAGAGTTGAAGAAACCGGATACAGGATTGGATAAGCCTGCAAATGAAGAAACCCAAACAGTACAGAAGGAAGAAACAATAGCTCAGAAGGAAGAGGTAACAGCTCAAAAGGAGGAAACTCTGGACAAGTATGAGGAGATGGACGTTCGTGTGCGCACAGGTGCATATCGCATTATTGGTCTTGATCACACGGAGAAAATTAAGGCTGGAGATAACCTGACAAAGATATGCAAACGTACCATTGGAAATGGTATGGAATGCTATCTGGAGGTTTATAATGATATCAAGTCGGGTACTGAACTGAAACCTGGTGGGGAGATTAAGATTCCAAAACTTGAATTAAAGAAGAAAAAGTCAAAAATACAGGAATAATTATAGTGAGAATTCCCTCTTGAATGAAAAAGTTTCTTAAAACTTAGGTTTTGGGAAACTTTTTTAATATTATTTAGATGGTGTAATGTATAAAATAACCGATAAATTCACTACTTTTGCGGTCAAATTCAGAAAACAATAAAAAGAAAATATTATGGCAGAAGCAATTGATATCCGAGAATTGAATATCCGGATTGAACAACAAAGCGCATTTGTCACCAATCTGGTGACAGGTATGGATCGTGTCATCGTAGGTCAGAAGCACCTTGTGGATTCTCTTTTGATTGGTTTGTTGAGTGATGGACATATCCTTCTCGAAGGTGTTCCAGGTCTTGCTAAAACACTGGCTATCAAAACGCTTTCACAGCTGATTGATTCTGAGTACAGTCGTATCCAGTTTACTCCTGACCTTCTTCCTGCTGATGTCATCGGTACGATGATTTACTCGCAGAAGGATGAGAAGTTCCAGGTGAAGAAAGGTCCCGTATTTGCAAACTTTGTTTTGGCTGATGAAATCAACCGCGCTCCGGCTAAGGTGCAGAGTGCATTACTCGAAGCTATGCAGGAGAAACAAGTGACTATTGGTAGTGAAACCTTTAAGCTTCCAAAACCATTCCTTGTGATGGCTACTCAAAATCCAATCGAGCAGGAAGGAACCTATCCTCTGCCAGAAGCACAGGTGGATCGATTTATGTTGAAAGTGGTCATTGACTATCCATCATTGGAAGAAGAGAAGAAGATTATCCGTGAGAATATTGCTGGTGAGATGCCGACGGTAACACCGGTTACGACAGCAGAAGAGATTCTTCGTGCACGCTCAGTCGTGGGTGAGGTCTATATTGACGAGAAGATCGAACAGTATATTGCCGATATCGTCTTTGCTTCACGTTATCCAGACCGTTATGGATTGAAAGATCTGAAAGACATGATCAGCTTCGGTGGTTCTCCTCGTGCAAGTATTAATCTTGCAAAGGCTGCCAGAGCTTATGCCTTCATCAAACGTCGCGGTTATGTGGTACCAGAGGATGTCCGTGCTGTTGCACATGATGTGTTGAGGCATCGTATTGGTCTGACCTACGAGGCAGAAGCCAGCAACATCACGAGTGAAGAAATCGTATCAAAGATTATTAATAAGGTCGAAGTACCTTGATCATTGAAGATTGAACATTGAATATTGAAGATGGAGACATCGGAGATCATCAAGAAAGTCCGTAAGATCGAGATTAAGGCCCGAGGCTTGAGCTCGAACATCTTTGCTGGTCAGTATCACTCTGCCTTTAAGGGTAGGGGTATGGCCTTTAGCGAGGTGCGTGAATATCAGTTCGGTGATGATGTTCGAGACATTGACTGGAATGTGACAGCCCGCTTCCACCGCCCATATGTGAAAGTGTTTGAAGAGGAACGCGAGCTCACGGTGATGTTACTTGTTGATGTCAGCGGCTCTCTCGATTTCGGTACTCAGAAACAAATGAAACGTGATATGGTGACGGAAATTGCTGCCACCATCGCCTTTAGTGCTATTCAGAATAACGATAAGATTGGTGTCGTGTTTTTTTCGGATAAGATAGAGAAGTATATTCCACCAAAGAAAGGCCGTAAGCATATTCTTTATATCATCCGTGAAATGTTGGACTTCCAACCGGAGTCGAAACGTACGGATGTGAATCAAGCGGTAGAATTCTTGTCCAGTGTACAAAAAAGACGTACGACAGCATTTATCCTGAGTGACTTCTTTGTCCGTAATAACTTTATGCAGTCATTACAGATTGCCAACAGGAAACACGATGTGGTAGCCATTCAGGTGTATGACCAGCGTGCAAAAGAGTTGCCGGATGTGGGATTGATGAAAGTCGTTGATGCCGAAACGGGTTTTGAACAATATGTAGATACGGGTTCGAAAAAGCTTCGTGAGTCTTATCGAAAATACTGGATGGACCGTCAGTCAGAACTGTCGGAGATATTTAACAAGAGCAATGTTGATAATATCAGCATAGCCACTAATGATGATTTTGTGAAATCTCTGCTGATGCTGTTTAAACAACGTAGTTGAAGCCCTGATGACACAGATTAACACAGTTTTGAGTAAATAGATGAAGATTAAAGAAGATAATACACGAGTGAGATGGATGATGAAGATACTTGTAATACTATTCATCATTCATGGTTCGCTATTCGCTTCTTTCGCTCAGGTCTCCGTAGAAGCCAGTATTGACCAGATTGAAATGCTGGTAGGACAACAGGCACATGTTACTCTGAAGGCGGTTGCTAAGAGAGAGTCGAAAGTGGAGTTCCCGCAGTTCCAATCCACTCAGCAGATCACTCCAGGTGTGGAAGTTCTGGCTTGTCAGCCACAGGATGAACAAGAGGCTGATAATGGTTTCGTAGAGAAGTCTATGGTTTATACCATCACTTCTTTTGATGATACCTTATATTATCTTCCACCGTTGACGGTAAAAGTTGATGGCAAACCTTATAAAAGTAAGAGCCTGGCTTTGAAGGTGCTGACGTTAGAGGTCGATACCACTCACGTGGAGCAGTTCTTCCCTCCCAAAGGTGTACAGGACAATCCTTTTGAATGGAGTGAATGGAGCCTGATTTTCTGGTTGAGCGTTTTAGTGCTATTCCTCTCTGCTATAACATATTATATCTACATTCGTCTTCGTGATAACAAACCTATTATTACGCATATTCGTATCGTGAAGAAATTGTTACCCCATCAGAAAGCCATGAAGGAAATAGAACAGATCAAGGCCGAAAAGATGGTAACTGCGGAGAATTCAAAGGAGTACTATACCAAGTTAACAGACACCCTTCGCAAATACATCGAGGAACGTTATGGTTTCAATGCGATGGAGATGACCAGTGGTGAGATTATCGAGAAGCTGATGTCTATTCAGGATCAGAAATCTCTGGATGAACTGCGACAGTTGTTCACGACTGCCGATTTGGTGAAGTTTGCAAAGTATTCAACCCTCATCAATGAGAACGACATGAATCTCGTCAATGCCATTGAGTTCATCAACCAGACGAAGTTGGAGAATGTTCCTACAGAAGAAACGGTGAAACCACAGTTGTCTGAAGAAGACCAGCGCAGTGTGAAGACACGTCGAATACTAAAGACGGTCATTACCGCATTGATGGTGGTTAGTCTCCTGTTGCTGATTTATGTTGTATATGCTACATATCAACTGATTAATTGATTGAAAGTATGGAATTTGCCAATAAAGAGTATCTGTTATTGCTCCTCTTGATCATACCGTATATAATATGGTATTTGATTTACAGGAAAAAGACTGAGCCTACCATTCGGATGAGCGACACTTTCGCTTTCCGTGATGCGCCTAAGAGTTGGAAGGTCCGTCTGATGCCTCTTTCTCTGGTTTTAAGGGTACTGGCACTCACGATGGTCGTTATCGTCTTGGCTCGTCCTCAGACTCAGAACTCCTGGAAGAACAAGACGATTGAAGGCATAGATATCATGTTGGCGATGGATGTGTCTACCAGTATGCTGGCAGAGGATCTGAAGCCTAATCGAATAGAAGCCGCAAAACAGGTGGCAGCAGAGTTCGTCGCAGGACGTCCGAATGACAATATTGGCCTGAGCATCTTTGCTGGTGAAGCCTTTACCCAATGTCCAATGACCATTGACCACGCGTCTCTTCTGAACCTTCTCCATAATGTCCGTACAGATATTGCTGCCAGGGGTCTGATAGAAGATGGCACGGCAATAGGTATGGGATTAGCCAATGCCGTGAGCCGTCTCAAGGACTCTAAGGCCAAGAGTAAGGTGGTGATTCTGTTGACGGACGGTAGTAATAACCGAGGAGATATCTCGCCGATGACAGCTGCGGAAATTGCTAAAAGTCTCGGCATCCGAGTCTATACCATTGGTGTGGGCACTAATAATGTGGCTCCTTATCCGATGCCTGTAGCTGGTGGAGTACAGTATGTGAATATCCCGGTAGAGATTGATAATAAGACGCTTAGTGAGATTGCTGCGGCAACCGAGGGTGATTTCTATCGTGCCACCAATACCAAGGAGTTAAGGAAAATCTATCAGGAAATCGACCAATTGGAAAAATCAAAACTCAATGTGAAGCAGTTCAGCAAGAAATATGAGGCATACCAGCCTTTTGCAATCATTGCCATCTTGGCATTGCTGTTGGAGATTCTGCTTCGCATCACTATTTTTAGGAGGATACCGTAATATGTTCAGATTTGAAGATCCCATATATCTCTGGCTGTTAGTGCTCATTCCTGTACTAGCATTTGTCAGATTCGTTTCATATCGTAATCAGAAGAAGCGGCTACGCAAGTTTGGAGAACCTCAGTTGCTGAAAAACCTCATGCCTGACGTCTCACGTTTCCGTCCATCCGTGAAGTTCTGGGTTTTGCAGGCTGCATTGGCTTTGTTGATTCTCATGCTGGCTCGTCCTCAGATGGGAACAAAGATCAGTCATGAGAAGCGGACGGGTATTGAAACGATTATTGCTCTGGATATCTCAAACTCCATGCGTGCAGAGGATATCGTGCCGAGCAGACTTGATCGTTCAAAGATGATGATTGAGAATCTTGTTGATCATTTTACGAATGATAAGATCGGTCTCATCGTGTTTGCAGGAGATGCTTTTGTGCAGTTGCCTATCACGAGTGATTATGTGTCAGCGAAAATGTTCCTGTCGAGTATAGATCCATCTATGATGGCTACACAAGGAACGGACATCGCTGCTGCCATAGACATGGCTACGAACAGTTTTACCCAGGAGGAGGGTATCGGCAAGGCCATTATCGTCATCACCGATGGTGAGGATCACGAGGGTGGAGCACTTCAGGCTGCTGAGGCTGCTCGGAAGAAAGGCATGTGTGTGTTCGTATTGGGAGTCGGTTCTGCACAAGGTGCTCCTATCCCCATTCCTGGCACAGGTGACTATATGAAAGATAATACAGGTAATACCGTGATGTCTGCGCTGAATGAGGATATGTGTCGTCAGGTGGCTCAGGCTGGTGGTGGAGCCTATATTCATGTGGAGAATAATAGTGCTGCCCAGCAACGCTTGGACAACGAACTTGATAAGTTGGCAAAGAAAGAGACTTCGACAACTGTCTATAGTGATTACGATGAGCAGTTCCAGGCTTTTGGAATTCTTGCTTTATTGTTGCTTATTTTGGAGATATGTATCTTAGACCGTCGTAATCCATTGTTGAAGCGTATCTCGTTTTTCGGTACCAGGAAGAGCGTTGTCACCATATTTTTACTCATGATAACTGTCAGTACTTTTGCTCAGACAGATCGTCAGTATCTGCGACAGGGCAATAAACAGTTTAATGCTGGTGACTATGCTAATGCAGAGGTGTCATATCGTAAAGCCTTGGAAAAGAACCCGCGTAATCCGCAGGCAATCTATAATTTGGGTAATGCGCTGATGGCGCAAAAGAAAGATTCTGCATCCATAGAACAGTTTCAGAATGCAGCTAAACTGGAGACGAATCCATTGCGTAAGTATCAGTCTTTCCATAATATCGGCGTCATCTGCCAGTCGCATAAAATGTATGGGGAGGCGATAGAAGCCTATAAGAGCGCACTTCGTCTGAATCCCGATGATGATGAGACCCGCTATAATCTTGTGCTCTGCAAGCACCAGAAGCAAAAGCAGGACCAGAAGAAGCAGGATCAGCAGCAAAATAAGAATGATCAGAAGAAAGATGATCAAAAAGAACAGCAGCAACAAGATCAGAAAAAGCAAGACAAACAGCAGGAGAAACCGAAGCCTCAGATGAGCAAGGATAATGCTGAGCAGTTGTTGAATGCTGCGATGCAACAGGAAAAACAGACGCAGGATCGTCTGAAAAAAGCACAACAGCAACCCCAACGTCGGAATATCTTGAAGAATTGGTGATGATATGAATAGGAATATTGATTTAAGGCGGAAGGCAGAAAGAGGGAAGTGGCAGGAGAATACCCGTGTGCTGAGGATGGGTATGCTCGTGTTTATCTGCATATCTCTTTTCTCTTTCCACTTTCCACTTTCTGCTCTGGCGCAGACTCTGACTGCTTCGGCGCCCTCTCAGGTGTCTGTGGGCGAGCAGTTCCGTTTGAGCTATACTATCAATACGCAGAACGTGAGTGACTTCCGCGCAGGAAACATTCCTGAAGAATTGGAAGTCCTTATCGGACCGAATCGTTCGGTACAGTCGAGCTATCAGATGATAAACGGCCATACCAGTTCCTCGTCTTCGATTACATACACATATATCGTTGTGGCGACGAAGAATGGCTCATATACGATTCCTGCCGCTCATGCTACGGTTGATGGTAAATCTATCGCTTCAAATACGTTGACCATTAAGGTGTCCGGGAATTCCCGTAGCCAGGCAAACGGAGGCGGCTCACAGCGTCAGCGTGATGCGGAAGGCGCTGAGATGCGTGAGGCGGGGAGTCGGATCTCGGGGTCTGACCTCTTTATTAAAGTGAGTGCCAACAAAAAACGGGTCTATGAACAGGAACCCATTCTTCTGACGTATAAAGTCTACACGTTGGTTTCTCTGACGCAGTTGGAAGGTAAGATGCCCGACCTTAAGGGATTTCATACCCAGGAGGTCGATCTACCTCAACAGAAGAGTTTTAAGGTGGAGACGGTGAATGGCCGTCCGTATCGTACTGTCACATGGAGTCAGTATGTGATGTTCCCTCAGATTACAGGAAAGCTCCAGATTCCAAGCATCACCTTCAATGGTATTGTCGTCCAGCAAAATCGTAACATCGATCCTTTCGAAGCTTTCTTTAATGGTGGCTCTGGTTATATTGAGGTCAAAAAACAGATTCAGGCGCCTGGCATTGAGATTCAAGTGGATCCGTTACCAGCTCGTCCGGCAGATTTCTCCGGTGGCGTAGGACGATTCTCGATCTCTGCCCAGCTTGACAAGACTAGTGTCAAGGCGAACGACCCGGTTAGGATGCGTGTTGTTATCAGCGGTTTGGGCAATTTGAAATTGATTAAACAACCTGAGGTGAACTTCCCCAAGGACTTTGATAAATATGATGCAAAAATAACTGACAAAACAAAGCTGACAACCAATGGCTTGGAAGGTTCGATGATATATGATGTCCTAGCCGTACCGCGTCATCAGGGGAAATATGAGATACCACCTGTCGTATTCACTTTCTTTAATACCCATACAAATAAGTACGAGACGGTAAAAACCCAAGGTTTCTCTTTGGATGTGGCAAAAGGCAGTGGATCTGGTAGTGTCAGCACCTTCGATGGTCAGGAGGACCTTCAGATGCTCAACAAGGATATCCGTCATATCAAGACAGGGGTGACAGACCTGAACAGCACGAATGATTTCTTCTTCGGGTCTACCAGTTATTGGCTCTCGCTGATTGTCCTGGCATTGATATTCATCTCTCTCTTCGTGATTTTCCGTAAACGTGCGATTGAGAATGCCAACATCACCAAGCAACGCGCAGGAAAGGCGAATAAGGTTGCCACCAAGCGCTTGAAGAAAGCATCGAAGTTGATGTCTGATAATAAGCCTGGTGAGTTCTACGATGAAGTGTTGCGTGCGCTATGGGGATATGTCGGTGATAAGCTGAATATTCCAGTTGAACAGCTCTCACATGACAATATTAGTCAGAAACTTGCAGAACGATTCGTTGATGAAGAGACGATCGCGCAGTTCATTGGCGCTCTGGATGAGTGCGAGTTTGAACGTTATGCTCCAGGCGATCCTAAAGGCAATATGAATAAGGTATATGAAAAGGCTATGACAGCCATAGAAAAAATTGAAGGCACGATGAAGAAGAGAAAAGAGGACAGAGGGAAGAGGAATGAGAATACTTATGCCCGACTTCTTCTGCTCTTTATCATATCTTCTTTTATCCTCTTTCCACTTTCTTCTTCAGCGGTGACAAAGACTGAGGCTGATAGCTCATATGTAAGAGGACAGTATCAAAAGGCCATCAAAGAGTACGAGGCTCTGCTGAAACAGGGTGCTTCCGCCGATCTTTATTATAATCTCGGTAATGCTTATTACAGAACGGAGAATATCACCCTTGCGATTCTGAACTATGAACGGGCTTTGTTATTATCGCCAAGTGACCGGGATATTCGGTTCAATCTTCAGTTGGCACGCTCAAAGACGATTGACAAGATAACACCAGAACAAGAGATGTTCTTCGTTACCTGGTATCGTTCATTAGTAAATATGGCCAGTGTTGACGGCTGGGCAAGGACGGCTTTGCTGGCGTTGGCTCTTGCGATAGTGTTAGCTTTGATTTATCTCTTTTCTGAACGTATCTGGCTTCGTAAGATCGGATTCTTTGGGGCGATGGCTCTCGTTGTACTGTTTGTACTCAGTAATGTCTTCGCCCATCAGCAGAAAGAATTGTTGATGAACCATAGTGGCGCTATCGTCATCTCTCCAGCTGTGACGGTGAAGAGTACACCTGCCCAGCAAGGGACTGACCTCTTTATTCTTCATGAAGGGACTAAGGTGACGATAACAGACTCATCCATGAAGGATTGGAAAGAGATCCGTCTGGCAGATGGTAAGGAAGGTTGGATAGAAACAAGTAAAATTGAACTGATATAACGAATGGATTTACAGGCTTTGATAGACTTTGACAAGCAACTGCTGCTGTGGATTAATGGCAGTCCGTCTCTGTTCCTTGATACGCTTGCTCGTACGCTGACCCATGCGCTGACGTGGGTTCCACTCTATGTAAGCCTGTTCTATCTGGTCTTGAAAAATAACGACCGGGTACAGAAGATCCTGTTGGTTCTTGCTGCTGCAGGACTTTGCGTCTTGATTGCGGGAACAGTCGATGATGTGATCGTGAAACCTACAGTAGCCCGTTGGCGACCTACTCATGACCCCCAGATAGGACTGCTCGTTGACATTGTTGACGGCTATCGTGGAGGAAAGTATGGATTCTTCTCAGCACACGCCTCCAACACCTTCAGTATCACCATCTTCTTTTGGTGGCTTGTCCGCAGTCGTCTGCTGACCACTTCGATGGTCATCTGGTCACTTACAAACTGCTGGACACGTTTGTATCTGGGTGTTCACTATCCAGGTGACATCCTCGTAGGATTACTGTGGGGTGGTATTACCGGTTCATTTGTATACTGGATCTATAAAAAAGTAACCCGACCTTATGAAACGGGCATGTGTTTTACTTCTACCCATTATACAAAGACAGGTTATCAGCGTCAGGATATCAACATCCCTGTAAGTATACTTGCGTTTACATTATTATATGCTTTGATAAAAGCAACAATTGCATTATAATGGAAGATCCCAGACAGATTCATATTAGCGATTATAATTATCCACTCCCTGATGAGCGTATCGCAAAGTTTCCGATAGCTCAGCGCGACCATTCCAAATTATTGGTTTATAGAAAGGGTGAGGTGAGTGAGGACTTGTTCTATCATCTTCCGGATTATCTGCCTAAAGGAGCCCTGATGGTTTTCAATAATACGAAGGTGATACAGGCCCGCTTACATTTCCGGAAGGACACAGGTGCGCTGATTGAGATATTCCTGTTGGAACCGGCTGAACCTGCAGACTATGAACAGATGTTTCAGACCGATGGCCATTGTGCCTGGTATTGTCTGGTCGGAAACTTGAAGAAATGGAAAAAGGAACCTCTGACTCGGGTTGTTAACGTTCGTGAGAAGACCATTACGGTAACAGCCGTTCGTGGTGAAGTTCATGGTACTTCTCATCGGATTGATCTCCAGTGGGATGGGGACGTGAGTTTCGCAGATGTGATCGATGCTATGGGAGAATTGCCTATTCCTCCGTATCTCAACCGTGAGACTCAAGAGAGTGACAAAACGACCTATCAGACCGTCTATTCAAAGATCAAAGGAAGCGTTGCAGCTCCGACGGCAGGTTTGCATTTCACGTCAGAGGTCTTAACGGCTCTGGATGAACAGGGCATAGAACGCGAAGAATTGACTTTACATGTTGGTGCAGGAACATTCCGTCCTGTCAAGTCCGAGCGAATTGAAGGCCATGAGATGCATACCGAATATATTAGCGTGCGTCGGGATACCGTCGAGAAACTCATTCGCCATGATGCCTGTGCCATCGCTGTCGGAACGACCAGTGTCCGGACGTTGGAAAGCCTGTATTATATGGGCTTGAAAGTCCTCCGTCATCCGGAGATAACGGAAGAGCAACTGCATGTGGCACAGTGGGAACCGTATGAAATAGTGAATAGTGAAAAACGAATAGTGAATAGTGTGGAGGCCCTGAAGGCCTTGGCGGCTTGGATGGACGCCAGAGGACTGGAGGTACTTCATTCCAGTACTCAGATTATCATCGCCCCCGGTTACGAATATAAGATCGTGAAAATGTTGGTGACGAATTTCCATCAACCTCAGTCAACATTGTTACTTCTTGTAAGTGCATTCGTTAAAGGGGACTGGCATAAGATTTATGACTATGCACTCGCTCATGACTTCCGTTTTTTGAGTTATGGCGATTCTTCTTTGTTGATCCCATAGCGTCCTGACGTAATTTTTTGATAAATTATTTGGAGGTTTCAGTTTTTCTTCATATCTTTGTGGCCAATATGGAGAAAGCCTGAGACCATCAAGCATAAAATTATTATCGTCATGACGCTTATCATTGTTTTCATGTTATTGGCAGCTTATTTGCTGATTGCTACGGGACATATCACCGGAGTGAATAAGGCTGCTATCGCTATGTTTATCGGTACGGTGGGATGGGTCGTATACATCTGCTGGGGCTCTGATTTCGTGATGTCACAGCATCCACATGAATATATGGAATATCTTGCCGGCGAAGAACCGTCAAGCAAAGCCGTAAAACAATATATATATAATGAGATTTTCCTGACTTATGTAGGACGTGCTGCCAGCATCGTCATGTTTCTGCTGGCTACAATGTCGATTATTGAGATCCTGCATAATAACGGTTGTTTCGATTTCATCACGAAATGGATCAAGACGCCCAATCCGAAACGATTACTTTGGACGATTACGATCGCAACTTTCCTGATCTCTGCGAATCTGGATAATCTGACAACGGCTACGATGATGCTCGTCATCATGCACAGCATCGTACAAAACCGTAGACAACGGATGCTGATAGGCAGCGCCATCGTGATTGCAGCCAATTGTGGAGGATGCTTTACCGTGATTGGTGATCCGACAGGTCTGTTGTTATGGGGTGATGGTGCAGTTACGGCAACCAGTTTTTCCAAGACTTTGGCACTCCCTGCAATATTGGCATGGGTGATTCCAACGATTCTGATTAACCGACAACTGCCTGAGAAACTTGATACCCAGTGGTCACCGATGCCATTCCGGGGGGATGACACGAACCTGAATTCATGGCAGCGTATCGTCATGCTCTTCGTGGGTATTGGAGGATTGTGGTTTACACCGACATTCCACAACATCACACAATTGTCTCCTTTCCTTGGTGCACTCTGTGTATTAAGTGTGCTCTGGGTCGTTAACGAGGCCTTCAACAGAAAGTTGTTGAATGCTGACCAGATGACAGGTCAGCGAATGCCTCAGGCCCTGAAATATGGGGCTATCCAACAGATGCTCTTTGTGATGGGTATTATGCTCGGTATGGGTGTAGTAACTGAAACGGGCGTCTTTGGAGATGTCTCGGCATGGGTCGACTTTAATGTTCATAACGTATGGGCCTTTGGTGCCGTTTCAGGATTGCTGAGCGGTATTGTCGACACCTTTACGATTGCTATATCAGGCATTTCCCTGTATCCTGTCCAGGAGAGTGGCCAGCTGGCCATGTGGGTTGACTCTGACTATTTAAGCAATTTTGTCGAGAACGGCGTGTATTGGAAAGTCCTGGCTTATGCCACAGCTACAGGAGGTTGTCTCCTGTCGGTTGGCAGCATCAGCGGTATTGCCCTGATGAAGATGGAGCATATTCACCTGGGGTGGTATCTTAGGAATATCTCACCGAAGATGCTGATCGGATGGCTACTTGGCTTTATCGTGTTATATCTGGAAACGATTTTTTAATTTATAGTGTATGGCAGAGATCAAGAAAATCGTGTTGACTGGTGGTCCTTGTGCTGGTAAGACGACCGCACTGGTGAAGATAACAGAATATTTCTCGGGTTTTGGTTATAAAGTCTTTAATGTCCCGGAGGTGCCTACGATCTATAGTACGGCGGGTTGGAACTACCTGACACCCAATCGCGACCTCTATTATCAGGGGGAACGAGCCATTCTTGAAACCCAGTTGGCTTTGGAAGATCAGTTTATGCGACTGGCGGAAGTCTGCACGAAACCGGTTCTCATCGTCTGCGACCGGGGAACGATGGACATCTCTGCCTATATCACCCCGTCGGAATGGGAGGAAATCACCCAGATGGCCGGCACCAGTTCCAACGAGTTGTTTGACCGCTATGATGCTGTTCTTCATCTGGTCTCGGCAGCCGATGGCGCAGAACAGTATTACACCACAGCCACCAATGCCACCCGTTATGAACAGGCCAATGAGGAAGGTCTGCGCATCGCCCGTGAACTCGATAAGAAGGTGATCAAGGCCTGGACGGGACATCCCCATCTGCGGGTGATCAACAACCATGACGATTTCGAGAAAAAGCTGAACCGTGTTCTGAAGGAGATCTCCAAGGTCGTCGGTCTGCCACAGCCTGTTCAGGAAGAGCGTATCTTCCGTGTACGGATTACCGGTGAGATTCCGGAGTGCTCGGAGAGCCTGATTACGCAAACCTATCTTGTGGCCGAGCCTGGTTGCGAGGTCAGACTGCGCCGTAGGGAATGGAGTGGGGGAAAGGTGGTGAATGTCCACCGTTCAAAGAAACGTATCTCCGATACCGAAGTGATTGAGACGGAGCGTAACGTACAGAATAATCTCTATGAGCAGATGCTACAGCAGGCTGACCCATACCGTTCAACCATCAAGAAGAAGAGACAAAGCTTTATCTGGAAGGGACAGTTCTTTGAGATTGATACCTTCCTGTCGCCTGTCGACGACCTCGTGATGATGGAAACCAAGGGCATCGCTGAACAAGAGACCATCAACGTGCCGCCTTTCATCGAGATTCTCGAAGATGTCACGGGAAATAGCAAATATCTGAACTATAATATTGCTCTTAATCGCTAAAAAGTTGAAAAATGTTGCTCTTTTCGGAATTTATTCCGGAAAAAGTTTCTTCTTTCGAAAATAATGATTATCTTTGCAATCACCTAGCGTAACTACAAAACAAATTAGTAACTTTAAATATTAAAAGCGTATGTCACAAATTACTGGACACATTTCGCAGATTATCGGCCCGGTTATCGATGTTTACTTCAACACCGAGGGTCAGGATGCGGAAAAAGTGTTGCCGAAGATTCACGATGCCCTAAGGATTGACTGTGGCGGCGGGCGCAACCTGATTGTCGAGGTGCAGCAGCACATTGGCGAGGATACGGTGCGCTGCGTGGCTATGGACAATACCGACGGACTGCACCGTGGACTGGAGGCGATCCCGATGGGCTCACCAATCGTGATGCCTGCCGGCGATCAGATTAAAGGTCGAATGCTGAACGTGATCGGACAGCCTATCGACGGTATGAAACAACTCGACATGACGGGAGCCTATCCCATCCACCGTGAGGCACCCTCGTTCGAGGAACTCTCCACGAAGAAGGAGATCCTTGCGACGGGTATCAAGGTGATCGACCTGCTCGAGCCTTACATGAAGGGTGGTAAGATTGGACTCTTCGGTGGTGCCGGTGTGGGTAAGACGGTGCTCATCATGGAGCTCATCAACAACATCGCCAAGGGACACAACGGATTCTCCGTGTTTGCCGGCGTGGGAGAGCGCACCCGTGAGGGTAACGACCTCATCCGTGAGATGATCGAGTCGGGCGTTATCCGTTACGGCGAGAAGTTCCGCGAGGCGATGGATCAGGGTAAATGGGATCTGAGTCTCGTCGACCCCGAGGAGTTGAAGAAGAGTCAGGCCACCCTGGTGTATGGCCAGATGAACGAGCCTCCCGGTGCACGTGCCTCTGTGGCACTTTCCGGACTGACGGTTGCCGAGGGCTTCCGTGATGCCGGTGGTAAGGACGGTGGCGCTGCCGATATCCTGTTCTTCATCGACAATATCTTCCGTTTCACCCAGGCTGGTTCTGAGGTGTCGGCTCTGCTGGGCCGTATGCCGTCAGCCGTAGGTTATCAGCCGACGCTGGCTTCTGAGATGGGTACAATGCAGGAGCGCATCACCTCGACGAAGAAGGGTAGTATCACCTCGGTACAGGCTGTGTATGTGCCTGCCGACGACTTGACCGACCCTGCACCGGCAACGACATTTACACACCTTGATGCCACTACCGTGCTGGACCGTAAGATTGCCGAGTTGGGTATTTATCCTGCTGTGGATCCGCTGGGTTCTACTTCACGTATCCTCGACCCGCTGATTGTGGGTAAGGCACACTACGACTGTGCCCAGCGTGTGAAGGAGATCTTGCAGCGCTTCAAGGAATTGCAGGACATCATCGCCATCCTCGGTATGGACGAACTCTCCGACGAGGATAAGCTGACGGTGAACCGTGCCCGTCGTGTGCAGCGTTTCCTCTCGCAGCCGTTTGCCGTGGCCTCTCAGTTCACGGGTCTGCCTGGTGTGATGGTACCTATCGAAGAGACCATCAAGGGCTTCAACGCCATCCTCGACGGCGAGGTCGACGACCTGCCCGAACAGGCCTTCCTGAACGTGGGAACCATCGAAGAAGCCAAGGAAAAGGCCAAGAAACTGCTCGAAGCTGCTGCGAAAGCGTAATTTTCATTGAACATTGATCATTGAACATTGAACATTATGCTGCAGCTTAGAATCGTTTCTCCTGAAAAGATCGAGTTCGACGGAACCGTAGAGAGTGTTCTCGTACCCGGTACCCTGGGACAGTTCGAGATCCTGACCAACCATGCCCCGATTATCTCGTCGCTGGGTGTTGGTCAGGTGGTCTATACTGCCTCCGACGGTCAGCATACCATCGATATCGCAGGTGGCTTTGTGGAGGTACAGAAGAACAAGGTAAGTCTTTGCGTAGAAATTCACGAGTAATGACCAGGAACGTCGTAAGCACCTATCTGAGACAGAGCATCTCGCTGATTGTGGGCATGAGCCTGCTGGCACTCTTCTGCATGAACCTGTGGGGGAAAACGGAAGTGATGCTGATGCCGGTCTGTATCTCATCGGTGTTTCAACTGGTGGCCTGCATCGCCTACGCCTTTGTATGGCGCTGGGTGATGTCGACCTCCCCCGACAGTATGCCTACACTCTATATGTCGGCATCGGCCCTGCGCATGTTTGCAGCCGTCGTGGTGGTCATGGCCTACTGCTGGCTGACGGACAACCGCGATTCTATCCGGTTCTTCGTGGCCATCTTCCTGATTTATTATTTCGTAATTCTCATCTACGACACCTGGTATTTCGTCAAGATCGAGAAGAAAGTAAAAACTAATGTATAAACGCTGAAGAAATATGAGATATTTGCTTTTATGCCTGTCCTTCCTGATTGCCGTCGGCACCCCGGTGTCGGCCAATGAGAGTGAGGGGATAGACGTGAAGGAGATAGTGCTCGGTCACCTCTCTGACGCTTATGAGTGGCACATTACCACTATCGGCGGCAAACATATCAGCATTCCTCTGCCCGTGATTGTCAGGAGCGAGGCCACCGGCGAGTGGCACGCCTTCTGCAGTACGCGCATCGAGGAGGCTGCCGAAGAGGGACATGACTATATGGGCTTCTATTTCAACGAGGAGAAGAACGGCAAGATCTACGAGCGGCTGTCCGACGGCACGAGTGTCCGTCCGTGGGACCTCAGCATCACCAAGAGTGTGCTGCAGATCTGGATCGTCGTGATCATCATGCTGTGCATCTTCCTCGGCTGTGCCCGTTGGTACAAGAAGCACGACCCCACCAAGGATGTGCCGAAGGGATTCGTAGGCATGGTGGAGATGCTGGTGATGTCGATCAACGACGACCTCATCAAGGACTCCATCGGCGAGAAGCACTACCGTCCCTACGCACCTTACCTGCTGACGGCCTTCTTCTTCATCCTCATCACCAACATGTTGGGTCTGCTGCCTGTATTCCCTGGCGGTGCCAATGTGACGGGCAACATCAACATCACGTTCTTCCTGGCACTCTGCACGATGCTGGCCATCAACCTGTTCGGCAACAAGGAGTACTGGAAGGAGATCTTCTGGCCCGATGTGCCTGCATTCCTGAAGGCTTATCCCGTAGCGATCATGCCTATCATCGAGCTCTTCGGTATCATCACCAAGCCCTTCGCCCTGATGGTCCGTCTCTTTGCCAACATGATGGCCGGTCACGCCATTATCCTGTCGTTCACCGCTATCATCTTCATCGGATGGTCGCTGAATGCCTTCCTGGGTTCTGGTCTGACGCTGCTCAGTTTCGTGATGATGCTCTTCATGAACTGTCTGGAGTTCCTGGTGGCCTTCATCCAGGCTTACGTCTTTACGATGCTCAGTGCCGTCTTCATCGGACTGGCGCATCCTGAGCACGAGGGACATTGAACATGGAACATGGAACATGGAACATTAAATTAAACATTAAATAATTAACAACTAAAAAATTTAAAGTTATGATTACATCATTGTTATTACAGGCAGCTGCCGCTGCTGGTCTTGCTAAGTTTGGTGCCGGTCTCGGCGCAGGTATTGCAGCTATTGGTGCCGGTCTGGGTATCGGTCGTATTGGTGGTAACGCTATGGATGCTATTGCCCGTCAGCCAGAGGCTGCTGGTACCATCCGTACCAACATGATTCTGACAGCCGCATTCGTCGAGGGTGTAGCCCTGTTCGCTGTCGTGGTCTGCGCACTCTGCGTATTCCTTTAATCCTCAAAATCATCTGTGCAAATGGACTCAATTAACTTACCTGCCATCTTAACGCCCGACTTCGGATTATTCTTCTGGATGTTGATCGCGTTTTTGGTGGTCTTTGTCCTTCTCGCCAAGTTCGGCTTCCCCGTCATCACAGGTATGGTGGAGGAACGCAAGAACTTCATCGACGAGTCGCTTCGCAAGGCCCACGAGGCCCAGGAGCGTCTGGCGAATATCGAGAAGGAAGGTGAATCCATCTTGCAGGAGGCGCGTGAAAAACAGGCTCAGATATTGAAGGAGGCTGCCGAGACGCGCGACGCCATTGTGGAGAAGGCACAGGAGAAGGCGAGGGCAGAGGGTGCCCGACTCTTGGACGATGCGAAGATCGCCATCGAACAGGAGAAGAAGGCCGCCATCGCTGATATCCGTGCCCAGGTTGCCACGCTGAGCGTCGAGATCGCCGAGAAGGTTCTCAAGCAGAACCTCAAGGACGACAAGTCGCAGATGGATTTGATTGACCGCATGCTGGATGATGTTGCAACTGTTCAATAAAAGTGTTTACGTATGGATATAGGAGTCATATCGGTAAGATACGCCCGTGCGCTCTTGAAGAGTGCCACCGACGCGAAAATCGAAGACGCTGTCTACGCTGAGATGCAACAGCTCGCCAGGAGCTACGTCGAGGTGCCGCAGCTGCGGTTTACGATAGACAATCCGATGCTCTCTAAGGACAAGAAGGAGGCGCTGCTGCTGACGGCCGTCGGCCAGAAGCCCTCCGACCTGACCAAGGCCTTCGTCCAGCTGGTGCTGAAGGAAGACCGCGAGAGTGTGATGCAGTTCATCGCTAATTCGTACGTCACGCTTTACCGTCAACAGAAGAACGTCATCCGTGGACGTCTCATCACCGCTGCCGCCGTATCCTCTGCCACCGAGCAGAAGATGCGCCAGATGGTGGAGAGTAAGACTAATGGAACTGTGGAGTTTGAGACTGAGGTGAACCCCGACATCATCGGCGGCTTCATCCTCGAATACGACACCTACCGCATGGACGCGAGTGTCAAGTCGAAACTCAACTCAATTCTCAACGCACTAAAATAAATTATGCATTATGCATTATTAATTATGAATTATAATTATGTCAGATAAAATTAAACCAAGCGAAGTTTCCCAGGTGCTGCTCGACCAGTTGAAGGGTATCTCCAATGCCGAGAAGTTCGACGAGGTAGGTACCGTACTGACCGTCAGCGACGGTGTGGCACGTATCTACGGCCTGCGCAATGTCGAGGCCAGCGAACTGCTCGAATTCGAGAACGGCACGATGGCCATTGTGCAGAACCTCGAGGAGGATAACGTCGGTTGCGTGCTCCTTGGCCCCACATCGGGCATCAAGGAGGGACAGGTGGTGAAGCGTACCCATCGCATCGCCTCTATCCGCGTCAACGACAACATGCTGGGCCGCGTGATCAACCCCATGGGACAGGCTATCGACGGCAAGGGTGATATCGACCTGAGCGACTCTTTCGAGATGCCGCTCGACCGTAAGGCCCCCGGTGTGATCTACCGTCAGCCCGTGAAGGAGCCTCTGCAGACCGGTCTGAAGGCCATCGACTCGATGATCCCTATCGGCCGTGGACAGCGCGAGCTCATCATCGGCGACCGTCAGACGGGTAAGACCGCCATCGCCGTTGATACCATCATCAACCAGAAGAGTTTCTATGAGGCAGGCAATCCTGTCTATTGTATCTATGTGGCCATCGGTCAGAAGGCCAGTACCGTTGCTGCGCTCGTCTCGACGCTGCAGGAGCACGGCGCTATGCCTTACACCATCGTGGTAGCCGCTACCGCTGCCGATCCTGCCGCCATGCAGTACTATGCACCGTTCGCAGGAGCCGCCATCGGCGAGTACTTCCGCGACCGTGGTCTGCCCGCGCTGGTGGTCTACGACGACCTCTCGAAGCAGGCTGTGGCCTATCGTGAGGTGTCGCTGATCCTGCGCCGTCCTTCAGGACGTGAGGCTTATCCCGGCGACGTGTTCTATCTCCACTCTCGTCTCCTTGAGCGTGCAGCGAAGATGAACGAGCAGCAGGAGGTAGCCGAGCAGATGAACGACCTGCCCGAGTGCATGAAGGGTCACGTCAAGGGTGGTGGTTCATTGACCGCCCTGCCTATCATCGAGACGCAGGCTGGCGACGTGTCGGCTTACATCCCGACGAATGTGATCTCTATCACCGATGGTCAGATCTTCCTCGAGAGCGACCTCTTCAACCAAGGTTTCCGTCCTGCCATCAACGTGGGTATCTCCGTATCCCGTGTGGGTGGTTCGGCACAGATCAAGTCGATGAAGAAGGTGGCTGGTACGCTGAAGATCGACCAGGCGCAGTATCGTGAGCTCGAGGCCTTCTCGAAGTTCTCCAGCGATATGGATGCCGTGACGGCGATGACGCTCGACCGTGGACGTAAGAACAACCAGCTGCTGATCCAGCCGCAGTACAGCCCGATGCCGGTAGGCGAGCAGATTGCCATCCTCTATTGTGGTGTGCACGGCTTGATGCGCGAGGTACCTATTAATAAGGTACGCGAGTGTCAGGACCAGTTCCTCGACAAGTTGCGTTCAGCTAATCCCGAGGTCATCGAGACACTCGCCAGCGGTAAGATCGACGACGAGACCACCGCGAAGATCGAGGCAGTCATGGCCGATATCGCAGGAACGTACAAAAGCTGATAGCCTATGCCAAGCCTGAAAGAAATCAAAGGCCGCATAGCCTCAGTCAACTCCACGCGAAAGATCACGTCGGCGATGAAGATGGTGGCCTCCAGCAAACTCCATCACGCACAGGTGGCGATACAAAACATGCTGCCTTACGAGGAGCTGTTGGAGCACATCCTCAAGTCGTTCCTCGCTGCCGAGGCCGAGGCCCAGACCATCTTCGACCAGGAGCGCCCCGTCAAGCGGGCTGCGCTCGTGGTCATGACCTCCAACTCGTCGCTCTGCGGCGGCTTCAATGCCAACACCATCAAGATGATGTTGCATGCCGTCGAGGAGTACGATAAGACCATCGGCCGCGACAATGTGGAGATCTATCCCATTGGCCGTAAGGTCTATGAGAAGGCGAAGAAGATGGGACTGGCCGTACAGGGCGAATACTCAGCTCTGGCCGACAAGCCCAACGTGCAGGAGTGTATAGAGATCGCGATGGAGCTTTGTAAGAAATTCGCTGAGGGTCAGATAGATAAAGTCGAACTCATCTATCATCACTTTAAGAGTGCTGGCTCGCAGATTCTTACCCGTAAGACCTTCCTGCCGATCGACGTCCAGTCGGAGTTGAATGCCGACAAGGAGCGCGATCTCGAGACGGTCATTGCCACGAAGGAGTCGCAGGAGTATCTGAAAAAGAGAGGAGAGAAGGAGAGAAGTAGGGAAGGAGAGCAGGAGGTGAAGCCACTCAACGATAACTTCATCGTCGAGCCCGACATGAACACCGTCCTTTCACAGCTGCTGCCCAAGCTCGCCCATCTGTCGCTCTACACGGCGCTGCTGGATTCCAATGCCTCTGAGCATGCCGCCCGCATGGTGGCCATGCAGACCGCTACTGATAATGCCGACGAACTGCTTCGCGAACTGAACCTCCAGTACAACAAGAGTCGTCAGCAGGCTATTACCAGCGAACTCCTCGACATCGTCGGAGGCTCGGTGAATAATTAATGTTCAATGTTCAATCTTCAATGTTCAATCGTATATGAAACTTACAGGAAGAAGAGAAAGTAGTAACGTAGAAGACCGCCGCGGGTTGAGTGGCGGTGCGAAAGCCGGTATCGGCGGTATCGGAGCCATCATCGTGGCTGCCCTGTTCGCATGGATCAGCGGCGGCGATCCCGTGTCTGCCGGTCTGCAGGCCGCACAGCAGCAGATGCAGGCCAAGACGGAGAGCGTCAATCCTGAGGAATTCACCGAGGAGGAACAGCAATTGGCCACCGAGTGCAAGCAGATTCTCGCCTCTACGGAGGACGTCTGGGGTAAGGTGTTCCAGCAGATGGGACGTACCTACGAACCCCCGACGCTGGTGCTGTTCACCAATCAGGTCAGCTCGGCCTGTGGTTCTGCCACAGCCGCTGTAGGTCCCTTCTATTGCTCTGGCGACCAGAAGCTCTACATCGACCTCTCGTTCTTTACGCAGATGAAGCGGCAGCTGGGTGTCGAGGGTAACACCTTCGCCTATGCCTACGTCATCGCCCACGAGATCGGTCACCATGTGGAGTATTCGCTCGGCATCCTCGGTAAGGCCCATCAGGCCATGAACCAGACCGACCAGGTGAAGGCCAATCAGATCAGCGTGCGTCTGGAGCTGCTGGCCGACTACTACGCCGGCGTCTGGGCTCACTACGAGGATCAGATGAACCACTCGATGGAGTATGGCGATCTGGAGAAGGGTCTCGAGCTGGCCAAGGCCATCGGCGACGACTGGCTGCAGAAGAAGGCGCAGGGTAGGGCAACGCCCGAGTCGTTCACCCACGGTACCTCCGACCAGCGTAAGCGCTGGCTCCGCCGAGGCTACGAGACGGGCGACATGAACACCTCGACCTTCAACATCCAGAATTACAACGACCTCTAAAACAAACACTTTGTAATATTACTCACAAAGAGAGGGGCACGCATCGCGCATGTCCCTCTCTTTTCATTGCAGACAAATCTAATTATGCATTATTAATTATGCATTATAATTAGTTTTGGTCGCCTTCCTCGGAATCTGAGCCCGAGTTGATTGCCAGCGTCGAGGCCTGGGCAGGCATCTGGAAGGTGCCGATGTACTCACCGTCGTTCTCAGTCAGCGAGACGTTCGAACCGTTCAGGGTTGCCGTTGGAATCTGACCCTCGGCGGGCGTCACGGAGATGTAGACGTTAGCACCCGAGGCGAGCGTGTCACCGCTGTTGATGGTCTCCTCGCTGTCGTTCTTCACGGTCGAGGTGCCAGAGCCGCTCTTCGTGACAGTGCCTGCAGTTCTATCTGTCGCTGCCCAAGGGCGAGCGCCGCATCATGCCACCGCTGGGACGTATCGGACTGCGTGAGCAGATGGCGAACGCTGGATCAAACGAGAAGGTAATGACGCAAGGAAGACATATTATTATATAGAGTCCGAACTCAAGTACAAAGAGGATTCGAAGAGAAGTGAAGCCGAAGAACAAGTCCTCCTTTTCTAAATAGTCTTTATTCTGTCAGGCCCGCCCATTATGAGCGGGCTTTTTTTGGCACACATTCGACATTGCACACATCACATCCTACTCCTCTCCTTCAATTTTTATAATTCCAACTTAGTACCCCAATTTTTCCTTTTTAATGTGTGACATGTGTGCCATAGAAATAGATACTATCGTAAATGGCTGATTATCTTGGAGTTTTTGTTTGCATGATGGGTGGCACACTTCTGACACACATCTAGCACACATTGTAATCTGTGACAGCCTTACTGCCGTTTCTCCCGTCCTTACGGCTCCCCCTCGACGAGCCGTAATCTCGCCCTCGACGACATTACGGCTCACTGCTCACGACATTACGGCTCGTATCGCTGGGGCCAGGCCCCAGTGATAGGTGCCGAAATATTCCTTCGTTTGGGAGGAGGTGAAGTGAAAAGATCATAAGCTCATGGGGACAGTCCTAGGTTGTTAAGTTAGCATACCGTTTTATGCTATATTTTTAACCACATTCATTCTTTTAATGGAGGGGTTTGGCAATAAGTTGTCCCCTCTCCATTTCTTGATGTCGGTAATGGTAGTTCTGGCAAGCAAATGGCTGACGTTAAAATTTC
>JAEEGG010001125.1_pt1 | contig 74217 bp, 42 predicted proteins | sample 9134161 | NCBI WGS metagenome assembly JAEEGG01 (sample SAMN16246543, study PRJNA631951) | gut metagenome | biome: gut microbiome; feature: rumen; material: CR-attached | host: Bos | place: Iran: Karaj | collected 2018-10
CATGGAGCTTCACCACCGCCGAGGCGCCCAAGCCCAACCTCTCCATTGGCGGCGGAACCTACTTCAACACCAACTCGCTGACACTCAACAAGAGCTACAGCTTCAACATCAAAATCAAGAACTCCGGTAACGCCTCGTGGTCAGGCTCCATCTTCCTGAAGAACGGAAGCACCAACTGGATTGAATGGTACAACGTGACCGTCGGAGCGGGAAGTACCGTCACCCTGCCGACCAAGAGCTACACACCCACCAGCACCGGCAGCAAGCAGCTGACGCTCTACTACCAGACAGGCGGATCGGGCAGCGGCACAGCCATACCGGCAGGAAGCTACAGCAACCCCTTCACCGTGACCGTCGCCGACATACCGGCACCCTCCACCCCGTCGTCACCATCGCCGTCGAATGGTGCGACGAATGTGCCCACGTCGGGCACGATGAGCTGGTCGACGTCGCCCAATGACGGAGGCAGCAGCATCAGCTATGACCTCTATCTGGGCAAGACCTCCAGCGGTATGACCCTCCACAAGTCGGGCAGCGGCAAGTCGTACTCCTATTCCGGGCTGGCGGCAGGTCAGAAGTACTACTGGAAGGTCATCGTCTACAACAGCAGCGGCAAGTCCACACAAAGTTCGACATGGAGCTTCACCACCGCCGAGGCGCCCAAGCCCAACCTCTCCATTGGCGGCGGAACCTACTTCAACACCAACTCGCTGACACTCAACAAGAGCTACAGCTTCAACATCAAAATCAAGAACTCCGGCAACGCCTCGTGGTCGGGCTCCATCTTCCTGAAGAACGGAAGCACCAACTGGATTGAATGGTACAACGTGACCGTCGGCGCGGGAAGCACCGTCACCCTGCCGACCAAGAGCTACACACCCACCAGCACCGGCAGCAAGCAGCTGACGCTCTACTACCAGACAGGCGGATCGGGCAGCGGCACAGCCATACCGGCTGGAAGCTACAGCAACCCCTTCACCGTGACCGTCGCCGACATACCGGCACCCACCACCCCGTCGTCACCATCGCCGTCGAATGGTGCGACGAACATTGCCACCTCGGGAACGCTGAGATGGTCTACGGCACCCAACGACGGAGGCAGCAGCATCAGCTATGACCTCTATTTGGGCAAGACCACCAGCACCATAGCCCTCTACAAGTCGGGCAGCGGCAGTTCGTACGCATACTCCAACCTGGATGCAGGCCAGACATACTACTGGAAGGTGATTGTCTACAACAGCAGCGGCAAGTCCACACAAAGTCCGACATGGAGCTTCACGACCGCCAAGGCGGCCAAACCCGAGCTCTCCATTGGCGGCGGCACCTACTTCAACACCAACTCGCTGACACTCAACAAGAGCTACAGCTTCGACATCAAGATCAAGAACTCAGGCAATGCCTCGTGGTCAGGCTCTATCTTCCTGAAAAACGGAAGCACCAACTGGATTGAATGGTACAACGTGACCGTCGGCGCGGGAAGTACCGTTACCCTGCCGACCAAGAGCTACACACCCACCAGCACCGGCAGCAAGCAGCTGACGCTCTACTACCAGACTGGCGGATCGGGCGGCGGCACAGCTATTCCGGCAGGAAGCTACAGGAACCCCTTCACGGTGACCGTCGCCGATGTCTCGGCACCCACCACCCCATCATCGCCATCGCCGGCGAATGGTGCAACGAAGGTGCCCACGTCGGGCACTATGAGCTGGTCGACGTCGCCCAACGACGGAGGCAGCAGCATCAGCTATGACCTCTATCTGGGCAAGACCTCCAGCGGTATGACCCTCCACAAGTCGGGCAGCGGCAAGTCGTACTCCTACTCCAACCTGGCGGCAGGACAGACGTACTACTGGAAGGTGATTGTCTACAACGGCAGCGGCAAGTCCACACAAAGTCCGACATGGAGCTTCACGACCGCCGAGGCGGCCCAACCCAGTCAGCCCAGCATCGCCATTGCCGGTGGTTCATTCTTCGGCACAAACACCCTGACACTCAACGCAGGGAAAAACTTCAATATCAAAGTCCAGAACACCGGGTCGTCCTCATGGACAGGCTCGTTCTTCCTGAAATGCGGCGGCACCAACTGGCTCGACTGGTATGGCGTGACGATAGCTGCAGGCGCCACGGTGACGCTCCCCACCAAGACCTACACACCCACCAGCACGGGCAAGAAGGAGCTGACGCTCTACTTCCAGACAGGCGGAACGGGTGCCGGTACGCCTGTGGAAGCCGGCTACTACAGCAACCCCTTCACGGTAACCGTCGTTGAACCGACGACAACCAAGCTGGCAACGCCCGACAAGAACACGTTCAGAGCTACCGACATCACGGAGACCAGTTTCATTGCCAGCTGGGGTGCCGTGAGCGGTGCCGACCGTTACGATATTAATGTACGCGAAGTCGGTGGAGACTACAACAACCCCGTCTTCAGCTGTGGCATCTCTACCACCTCCGTGAGAGTGTCAAACCTGAAAGCCGGCACCTCCTACCAATTCCAGATTCGTGCCCGCAACGGCAACAACAGTCAGAACAGCGACTGGAGTGCCAGCATACCCAATGCCGTTACTACCAAGAGCAGCGGCAGCGTCGTCGTCCCAAGCTTCAACCTCTCCATCAGCAAAGTTACAGGGTTTAACGGTGCCACGCCTCTCGTTGAAGGAAGTACATCCTTCTGCTCTATATTGGTTGTCAACAAGGGGAAGTCAAAATGGACGGGCAATTTCTATCTCAAGGATGGCACGACGACCATCAAGAAATGGGAGGGGGAGAACATCTCCATAGCATCGGATTTCGGCCAGCCGTTGGAGTTCAACTACACTCCTGCCGCAGCAGGCACGAAGACGCTGGTCCTTTACTATCAGACTGATGGCAAGGGGGCAGAGACACCTGTCAAGAACGCTGACGGCTCGAACAACCGTATAGCCTTTACAGTCAAAGCCAAAGAGGTTCCCACCCAGACAGACTTGAGACTCTGGAACAAGATCAGTTGTCCTGCCAACATTAACCTGGGAGAATCGGCTACCGTTGAGGCCAGGGTGAAGAATTTCGGCACGAAAGATTGGGAAGGAACGGTGTTTATTGTCGATGGACACACTGTCCTGGAGTCCAAGTCCGTCATTATCGGTCCCAACACGTTCTGTACTATCGAAAAGACGTGGAAGCCGGAGACGGGCAAGGTGTATCCGATCTCTATCCAGTTTATGACGAAGAACACGACCGAGAGGCAGTTAGTGAACGCCAATGGCTTTGAGAATCCCATCTCTTTCAAAGTGGTTGGTCCGAACTCTCCGCTTGTGACGAGTGCCAAAGTGACGATGATTACCAGCGGCTGTGCTCCTGAAGAGGTGAATGAGGGTGACGAGGTGTTCTACTATTACAGGATAAAGGACACCAACGGGCAACCTCTGAAGGATATGCGACTCCGCATGAACTGTAGTGGCTCAAGCGAAATCAACTCCATCATGTCGGAGCGTTCTGACGAAGACGGCTATGTCACCCTTCGCGTTGCCACGACAGACAGAGAAGCCTTTGCGAAACGTGGTGAGAAAGTAACCTTCTCATGTAAGGACATCCTTGATAGAAACAACAACTCAATAGCTATTGTAAAGGATGCCAACAACAATACCGGGTTTACGCTCAAACTTCATAAGAGTAACAGCGTCGCCAGCGCCCTTGCACTGGAAAACATGGAGTCGTTCGACATCGTCATCAACAGAGGCGTTAATGGAGAGGCTAAAGCCGGTAAGTTTTTGTCTGGCGATGTCGGGTTGTCATTCCCCTTCACGGCATCGTTAAAGTGGGAAGACGGCAAGTTCCTCACAGAAATCAAGTCAGAGACGAAAGGCAAGCTGGAAGGAACCTTAAAACTTGGTAGTTATGTAGAAGGAGGCCTTGGAGCTGAAAGCGGATTAAAAGAATCGACCACCTACAACTGGAGTGATTCGAGAAGAACAGCTATCGCTCTTGTTTTGGCATTAAGTGAGGCAACACGCTCATTTACAAGTTCAAATACGCTAAGGTCCATTATGGCTCTTGAGTCGTGGCTGGGTGTCGACCATTCAAGTGGTGATGGCTTTTTCACCCCCGTTCTTGAGAAACTTCCCACCACCAGTGGCTTCTGGGGAGTGTCAGGAAAGTGGAAGATAAAGGCTGCAAAACTCTGGCCTTTCGATTGTCAAGTGATTCCTGGTAATTTGTTCCCAGAATTGGTTGTGCCCACGAAGTATGTCGAAGGTAAAATATCGTTCTCCGGTGATCTATCATTTAAGTGTGAACCAAATATCAAAGAGTATGACTTAGAGAAGAAAAAAATGTCATACGGCCTCAGCCGAGAACTGAAGGCAAAAATAGAAGGCAACCTCTCTGGGTTTGCTGGAGCGCTGTCGCCCGCAAAGACAAACTTATGGAACCCCGTTCCTGAGAACAGTGTGCTGCTAGCCAGTGGACTTTATGAAAAGAGTGTCTATGGCGCCAGCTATTCGCAAAATTGGAGTGTAACGACCAAGGAGAAGGAAATGTACTCGAACGAGGATTACACATCCTTGGATAAACTCATCAACACCTTCGAATATGAAGCAGGCAAGACTTTCTCTACCGAAAAATTGGTTGACTACTTGTGTCCGGATTGGATGGAATTCTATGATCCCAAGCAAGCATCAGCATCGGCATCACTGGCGCTTGGAACAAAGTGGTCGTGGAAAATGACCAGTACGGGAAAGTTTGCCAAAGATCTGCTTCAACTCTCCTACACGAAGCCCGACATCGTCGGTGGTATATTCCCGGCCTTGAATAGAGATAAATATATCATTCAAGCACCGTTGACTACCTATGTTATCTTACAAGGAAACAATCTGCAGAACTCGCTGCAAATGGCTTCGGCCCACTTCACAAGTAGCTATGATGTCACTGAAGCGTTCAAGTTAGAACAGCAGCAAAAGGAGGGTCTTGAAGCAAAGCTCAAGCTTCCCATAGCCAAATGGTGGCTCTTCGACATCACCATTGAGTGCGGATTGCAGTTTGAGGCCACTTACTACCCGACAGTCAGCTATTATAGTGTAGCAGACAAGCGTTTCCTCCCAGTTGTGCTAAGGACCAACAGAACTTTCTCCACTGCGGTAAAGGAAGGAACGGAATTCCTGAAGAATAAGATCAAGAGTGCTTTCTCCAAACAAGACCAGGAGGAGCTCACTGAGGAGGTTAAGAAAGTCGGAAAAAGAGCTGAGTTCAACAACGACGGTACGAAAAAGGAGCTGACGACTAAGGGCACAACCCACCAGACTAGCCGGTCGTTCATCAGCAGGAGAGCTCCCAGACTGGCCAATGCCAGACAGGACGACATCTGTACCTTCACGTTCAACCTCAATGAGAGCGTCAACAACTTCAACGATGGTGCGGTCATCGCCTTCTCGCATTATTATCCTGCCGGTTGTCTCCTGGGCATCACCGAGCAAAACGACACGCTATTCGTGCTGAGTGAGGTCTGCGACCTGAATGCCATCCAAGGCAATGACACGCTGAAGGCCGTCCAGAACGGCACGATGAGACTGGAGACCACCGTCGGTGTCGACGACCTGACGCCGTTCGGCTTCAGCGAGAACCAGCCTTTGGACGTATACTATGCCGAGGAAGGTAGCGACATCTGGCGTTACGTCGGTCCTGCCGGTGCCCCCATCAACGTTAACGGACTGGGCTCCTACATGATGGCCACCTCAATCAAGAACGACAAAAAGGCACCGATGATTGAGGCATCGATGGATAACAATTCGAATATACTGCATATCCATGTGTCGGATAACATCGGAACACGGACCGGTAGCCTGCGCGTCTATGTCAATGGTGAGGCCAGGGATGTCTTTGCCATCAATGAGTCGAGCTTCGAACTGTCGTTGAACGAGAAGGACATGGCGTACATGATGACCGTCTATATCACGGTCTACGACTTGGCAGGCAACGAGGGCACACTGTTCCAGATGTTCAACCTGGACAAGCCTGACAACGTCGTGAGCGTGGAGACCATCACCGACGACGACAACACCAGGATTCTCCTGTCGGGCAAGACGCTGAAGGTAGAGGGCTCGAAGCCGGGTGTCGTCGTCACCCTGTTCTCGCTGAATGGCAACATCCAGACGAAGGTGAAGACCGACGACCAAGGCCATGCAGCCATCCAGCTTAACAAACTGCCTGCAGGCGTTTATGTCGTCACGCTCTCCAATGGTCTTTCCAAGAAGATCTATATCAAGTAGTGAGGTGATACGACAGGATTGAAGATTTTGTCTTTGAAAAGGCGATGGAATTGAAATAAATTGTGTACCTTTGCAGGCAGAAACGAGACAAGTAACGAAAACAATGAAAGAACTACAACTGAAGTACGGATGTAATCCGAACCAGAAGCCGTCGCGCATCTTCATGCAGGACGGCAGCGAGCTACCCCTCGAAGTGATTAACGGCCGCCCGGGCTACATCAATTTCCTGGACGCCCTGAACGCCTGGCAGCTGGTGAAGGAGCTGAAAGCCGCCACCGGTCTGGCTGCAGCCGCCTCGTTCAAGCACGTGAGCCCTGCCGGTGCCGCCGTGGGCCTGCCCCTGACGGACACGCTGAAGAAAATCTATTTCGTCGACGACGTGAAGGGCCTTGACGACAGCCCCGTGGCCTGCGCCTATGCCCGTGCCCGCGGTGCCGACCGTATGTCGTCGTACGGCGACTTCGTGGCGCTGAGCGACACCTGTGACGCCGTGACGGCCACGCTGCTGAAGCGCGAGGTCAGCGACGGTGTCATCGCCCCCGACTTCACCCCCGAGGCCATCGAGATCCTGAAGGAGAAGCGCAAGGGCACGTACAACGTCATCAAGATTGACCCGAGCTACAAGCCCGCACCGGTGGAGACGAAGCAGTGCTTCGGCGTCACCTTCGAGCAGGGTCGCAACGAGATCCGTCTGGACGATCCCGCCCTGTTCGAGAACATCCCCACGAAGAACAAGACCTTCACCCCGGAGGCTAAGCGCGACCTGATCATCGCCCTCATCACGCTGAAGTACACACAGTCGAACTCGGTCTGCTACGTCAAGGACGGTCAGGCTATCGGTATCGGTGCCGGTCAGCAGAGCCGCATCCACTGTACGCGTCTGGCCGGACAGAAGGCCGACATCTGGTGGCTGCGTCAGCACCCGAAGGTGATGGGCCTGCCCTTCAAGGAGGGCATCCGCCGTGCCGACCGCGACAACACCATCGACGTCTACATCTCGGAGGACGAGCACGACGACGTGCTGCGCGACGGTGCCTGGCAGCAGTTCTTCACCGAGCAGCCCGCCGTGCTGACGCGTGAGGAGAAGCTAGCATGGATTGCCAAGAACACGAAGGTGGCCCTGGGCTCGGATGCCTTCTTCCCCTTCGGCGACAACATCGAGCGTGCCCATAAGAGCGGTGTGGAGTTCATAGCCCAGGCCGGCGGCTCGGTGCGCGACGACCATGTCATCATGACCTGCGACAAGTACGACATCGCCATGACGTTCACCGGCGTCCGCCTGTTCCACCACTAAAAAGCCTCACCCCCTACCCCTCTCCCAAAGAGAGGGGAGTAATTAGTTAAAGATATGAGTACAGGCGAGGATGATTTCCAGAGTATACTGGAGAATGGCATATCGTTCGGCCGCGGCGGAGAACGCCGTGACCCTAACGAGGGCAAGGTGAAGACCAAGGCCAAGAAGAAAAAGTACATCACCGGGGCACACGGCTCGGGTTCGGCTAAGCAGAAAGCGAAGTACCGCGAGCAGCGTGCCAACCGGCACAAGTAGATAGAGACAAGGGGGCACGACGTCCCCTTGTTTTTTGCTTATGCCCTTGGCTTTTTGATACGTTTCGCCGCTGAAAGCGGGGTAACTGTTAATGTTTCATAACGTTTACTTTTGCTAACCAAAAAATTGGTAATAATTTGTAACTTTGCAGTGCAAAACTACTAAAAAAAACTATAAAAACAAAGGAATGACAAAACTGAAATTCTTTTTAGGTACGTGCTGCCTGATTGTGGCGGCCGCCTTTGTCGTGTCCTGTCAGGAGAGTGTGGACGAAAGTGACCACTACAAAGTGCCTGACTGGCTGAAGGGCAATGCCTATGAGGTGCTCCAGAAAGAGGGCGGCCACACGCTGTTCCTCAAGGCCGTCGAACTGACGGGCTACCGCGACATCGTCGACGGTAAGAGTATCCTCACGGTGATGGCTCCTGACGACAATGCTTTCCAGGCGTTCCTCCAGGAGAGCGGCTACTCGTCGGTCGAGGAGATGTATCAGTCGAACCCGCAGCAGTTGAAGAAGACCATCGGGTTCCACCTGATGTACTACGCCTACGACTGGGACAAGCTGGTGAACTTCCGTCCCACGGAGGGCGATGGTGCCACCGAGGAGCAGAAGGCGCAGAACGCCGGTCTGTGGTACAAGCACCGCACGCGCAGCCAGGACGGTATGGAGGATGTGCGCGGCAAGCTGAACGGCGTCGACACGCTGGTGACCGTCTACCACTATGAGCGGTTCCTGCCGGTGCTGTCGAACAAGTTCTTCCAGACGAAGGGCATCGATGCGAAGTCGAACTACGAGTACTTCTTCCCGAAGAGCCAGTGGACCGTCAGCGGTGACGGTTTCCAGGTAGCCAACGCCAGCGTCACCGACCAGGCCGCCGTCATCACCGACAATGGTTACCTGTACCACGTCAGTCAGGTGGTGAGCCCCATGGAGACCATCTACAAGACGCTGAAGGAGAACCCAAACTACTCGGACTACATCGGTCTGTACGACCAGTATGCCGAGCTGACCCCCGCCGCCACGGAGACCAGCGACAACGTTGGCAAGGTGGTCTACACGCTGACACACAATGGGCTGCCGAACATCGCCTGCGAGTGGCCGGTGACCGACTACCGCCAGATGGCGACGCTGGAGCGCGCGGCCTATAACATCTTCGCCCCGTCGAACCAGGCCATCGCCCGCTTCTTCCAGAACTACTGGACGGCGGAGGGCGGCTACCGTTCGCTGAGCGACCTGGATCCGCTGATCACGCAGTACTTCATCCTGCAGTCGTTTGCCGACACCGACGAGCCCGTGTTCCCCGAGGAGATTCGCGGTGGCAAGGTGGAGACCGCCTTTGGTACACCTATTAATATTAACCCCGACGACGTCGACGACAGGCTGTTCTGTGAGAACGGTGTCGTCTACGGCATGAACGACATGGAGGCTCCGGCCATCTTCTCGGCCGTCGTCGGTCCGGCATTCAAGGACACCGCCTACCAGTGCTACCTCTACACGCTGGACAAGAGCGAGCTCATCCTGTCGCTGGCCTCGGACAAGACGGAGTTCGTCACCCTGATTCCGAACAACCGCCAGTTCCTGCAGAACGAGCCGTCGATGCGCCTGAACACCACTACAGCAGGCCGACTGCTCGAGGTGTACAGCGACGAGGACGGCAACTACGTCACCATGGGTCAGGGACAGACACGTAACATCGTCAATATGCACACGGCGTCGAACATCGCCGCGCTGAGTGCCAGCGGCACACAGGTGGTCGAGACGAACTCGCCGTTCAACTACTGGTTCGTACACAACGGCCAGATCACCACTAACGCCCGCTTCAACGAGCAGCTGAACCCCGCCTACGACGGGACACCCTTCGTGGACTTCCACGAGATACAGAACGCCGGACAGCCCTGGAGCAACGGCCGTGCCTATGCCTACGACGCCGACGACCTCTTCAGCGAGGCCTCCGGCGACGGTCTGGAGCACCTGCTGAGCGTGGGCAACGACAAGAACTACGCCTACTACCTCTTTGCACAACTGCTGCAGAAGGCCGGTCTCGTCGACACGAAGTCGAGCACCATGCCCTCGCTGGCCAGCATGGGCAACCGCATGGTAGTCTTCGTGCCTACGAACGAGGCCATCACGGCAAACCTTGAAAAAATTCCCGGTGCGGCCAAGCTGACCATCGAAGCCGACGGCACGCTGAGCGGCGCGCCGACGAGCACGCAGAAGGCGGAGCTGGCCAACTACCTACGCCATTACTTCGTATCGTCGCTGATGAACACCATCACGAGCTACCCCTACCCCGGCAGCTCGTTCCAGGGCAAGTTCTTGACCATGAGCGGTGAGGACCTGACGGTCGTGAACGGCGGCCAGACCATCCAGTGTCTCGGTTCGTCGGTCAACATCACCGACAAGTACTACGGTCTGCCGTTCGCCTACAGCGACGGCTGTATGCAGTTCATCGACGGAATCCTATTGTCAGATGAAAATTGAGAAATGAAAAATGAGAGATATGATTAGCAAGATAAGCAGACGACATCTGATATTTTTATCATTTATCATTTGTCAGTTATCATTTAGCAGCGTTGCTGCGCAGACAAAGGTCATTACGGGTACAGTCACGGAGACACTCGGCGGCGCGAAGGAGCCCATCATGGGTGCCAACGTCGTGCTGGTGAACAGCCAGGGCCGTTACGTGAAAGGTGCCGTCACCGACTTTGACGGTAACTACAACCTGCAAGTGCCCGCCGACTCTAAGAACCTGAAGATACGCGTGTCGTACATCGGCATGAAGACCATCACGGTGAACTACACCGGTCAGACGCACCAGAACTTCTCGATGGAGGGTGCCACCACCATCCAGGAGGTGAAGGTCGTGGGACAGCGCGGCGGCCGCGACGGCATGGGTATCACCCGCATGGAACAGACATCGGCCGTACAGAAACTCGACCTGACGGAGATTGTCGAGACATCGCCCGTCACATCGGTCGAGGAGGCCCTGCAGGGTCAGATTGCCGGTCTGGACATCAACCTCGGCGGTGACCCCGGTGCCCGCAGTAGCATCCGCATCCGCGGTACCAGTTCGCTGTCGGCCTCGAACGAGCCGCTCATCGTCATCGATGGTGTGCCGCAGGACGTGGACATCAGCGAGGACTTTAACTTTGCTACCGCCAACGAGGAGGACTTTGGTGCGCTGCTGAACATCGCACCGGCGAACATTGAGAGCATCGAGGTGCTGAAGGACGCCTCGGCAACGGCCATCTACGGTACGAAGGGTGCCAACGGCGTGTTGCTCATCAACACGAAGCGCGGCTCGATGGGTAAGACGAAGTTCTCGTTCTCGAGCAAGTTCACCGTCAAGGACGAGCCGGATCCCATACCCCTGCTGAACGGTGCCCAGTACGTCTCGATGATGCAGGACGCCATCTGGAACGCCGCCAACGCCAAGGGCGTCAGCAGCGCTGCCAACGAGATGAATATGCTCTTCAACAACGCCGAGCTGAACTACGACCCGACGTACCGCTACTATGACGAGTACAACGTCGACACCGACTGGCTGGAGGCCGTGAAGCGCAATGCCATCATCACCGATAACAACTTCTCGATGACCGGCGGCGGCGAGAAAGCCGTCTACAAGCTGAACCTCGGCTACTACGACGAGCAGGGAACGACGCGCGGCACAGGTGTGCAGCGTCTCAGCGCCGGCATGAAGATTACCTATAACTTCAGCGACGCCTTGCGCGTGCGTACCGATTTTAGTTTCTCGAACACCAACAAGGACGCCAACGTGCTCGACAATGCCCGTTCGATGGCCATGCAGAAGATGCCGAACCTGAGCCCCTACTACATCGACGACGTGACGAAGCAGTCGACGGGCGTCTACTTCACCCAGCAGGAGGACTTCCAGGGCAGCTACTCGGGGAACTACAACCCCGTGGCCATGGTCAACGAGGGATACAGCAAGACGACACAGCGTCAGGAGAAGATGACAATCACGCTGGAGTACGACTTCCCCTTCAACCTGCAGTACCAGGGGTGGGTGTCGATGAATATGTCGACGACAAAGAACAAGAAGTTCCTGCCCCAGGAGGCTACTGGTGTGCTGTGGACCAGTGCGAACGCCAACCGTTCGACCGACGCCACCAGCGACGCCTTCTCGCTGCAGACAGAAAACAAGCTGATATACAACAACACCTTTGCAGACGTACACAAGCTCGTCGCCACCGGTCTGGTGAAGACCAACGACAGCCAGAGCTTCTCGTACACCAGCTCGACATACGGCAATGCCTCGGCGAACCTCAGCGACCCCGTTGTGGGTAGCGTCGTGGCTGCCTCGGGCAGCGGCAACAGCGAGCGCCGCAGCATCATGTTCATCGGACAGGCCGTCTACTCGTATGACAACCGCTACGTCGTGCGTGCCACGGTGAACCGCGAGGGTAACTCAACGATGGGTAAGGACAAGCGCTGGGGTACGTTCCCCGCCTTCGGTGTAGCATGGAACGCCGAACAGGAGCACTTCTGGAGCGAGAGCGTCAAGAAGTGGCTGAACACCGCGAAACTCCGTATTGGCTACGGCTGGAGCGGCACGTCACCCTCGGGCGCCTCGATCTATCTCGGTGCCTACAAGAGCCTCGGCCAGTACATGAATATGGCGGCCATCGTCCCCGACCGTATGCAGCTGGACAACCTGAAATGGGAGACAACACGCGAGATGGACTTCGGTATCGACCTGAGACTGTTCGACAAGCTGAACTTCACCATCGACTACTACGACAAGGAGACCAACGACATGTTGCTGAAGGACACGAAGCTGCCCGTCACCACAGGCTACTCCAGCGTGAAGTACATCAACAGCGGAAAAATGTCGAACAAGGGTATCGAGATGCGCTTTGACCTCGAGGTGTTCCGCAACAAGGACTGGACAGTGAGCGTCAACGCCAACGTCAGCCGTAACGTGAACAAGGTGAAGGAGCTACCGTCGACATGGGTCATGGACAACTACTCGTTCGGCAACGGCAACTACGCCCTGCGCATCGTCGAGAACGCCCCTGTGGGTGCCTTCTACGGCTACCGCTACCTGGGCGTTTACCAGAACACCGGCGAGACCTACGCCCGCAACGCCGAGGGCAACATCATGTACGACTGGCAGGGCCAGGCCATCACGATGAAGAACGGCACCGAGCAGGTGTACCCCGGCGACGCGAAGTATGAGGACATCAACCACGACGGCGTCATCAACGAGAACGACATCGTCTACCTGGGCAATGCCAACCCGAAATTCTTCGGCGGTGGCGGTTTCCAGGTGCGCTGGAAGCAGCTGACGCTGACCACCTTCTTCTACGGACGCTACGGCCAGAAGGTCATCAACGGCGCACGTATCAACCTGGAGAATATGCGCGGCAAGAACAACCAGTCGACAGCCGTCCTGCACCGCTGGCGTGCCGAAGGCGACCAGACCGACATCCCCCGCGCCCTCTACGGCATGGGCTACAACTACCTGGGTTCGGACCGCTTCGTCGAGGATGCCTCGTTCCTGAGGCTGAAGACCCTGTCGCTGAGCTACAACCTGCCGAAGAAATGGCTGAAGTCGCTCGGCATCAACAAGCTGAACATCTTCGCTACAGGCTACGACCTCTTCACCTGGACCAGCTACAAGGGTCAGGATCCGGAGGTCAAGATGCCATCGCCCACGTCGCTCGTGAAGGACAGTTCGACGACGCCTGTGTCGAAGCGCTATGCCTTCGGTATCAATCTGGACTTCTAAAGAATGTAAAAATTAAAAAATGTAATAATGAAAAAATGACAATGTAATATGAAACGACATACTTTTTTAATTTTTAAATTGTTTAATTTTTACATTGCAGCCATGCTGCTCACCAGCTGCAACGACTGGCTCGACGTGCTGCCGAACAACGAGCAGGTGACCGACGACTACTGGAAGTCGAAGGAGGATGTCGAGGCCGTCATCGCCTCGGGCTACTACTATATGCGCCAGTGTGTGCCCACCTACATCAAGTGGGGTGAGCTGCGTGGAGGCGCCATCTACAGCAACAACACCAGTGACTCGAAACTGCAGGACTTCAACATGACGCCGAGCCACTCGCTGTGCGACTGGTCGAACATCTACAAGGTCATCGGCATGGCCAACTCGGTGATCCTCTACGCCCCCGGCGTGAAGGACAACACCTACTATGACGCCATCCGCAACTCGCACCTGGCAGAGGCCTACTTCATGCGCGCCTACAGCTACCTGCTGTTGGTAAAGAACTTCAAGGAGGTGCCGCTGGTGCTCTCGGCCTACGTCAACGACAACGCCTCGTTCGACCTGGCGAAGTCCAGCGAGGCAGAGGTCATCGCACAGATTAAGGCCGACGTCAAGGCCGCCCTCGCCACCGGTGCCGCCAAGGGTACCTACGAAGAGGACTGGGCCACGAAGGGCCGTGCCACGAAATGGGCGCTCTACGCCCTGATGGCCGACGCCTGCCTGTGGAGCGAAGACTACGACCAGTGCATCGAGTACTGTAACCTGATACTGAACGCCACCGACACGTTCCGCCCGGTGTTCATGTCAAATACCAGCGACTGGTTCTCACTCTTCTACCCCGGCAACTCGAACGAGAGCATCATGGAGCTGAACTGGGACCACTCGCTGAACCAGACGAACAACTTCTCGTCGCTCTTCACCGTCACCAGTAGCAGTCCGCTGCGTCCCACGACGGAGGCCGTCAACATGATGCGCAGCGAGACGCAGGCGCTGAAGGACAATGGTGTGCTGGAGGACGGACGCATGGGCCGTATGCTGCTGGCTACGTATGTACCCGACGGCTCGGCTACCAGCACTTGGCCCACAGCCAACCAATTCTATATCTGGAAGTACTATGGCACCGACGTGCAGGACGTATCGGGTGGTGCCCGTGCCTACCAGGATGCCAACTTCATCCTCTACCGTGTGGCTGAGGTCATGCTGATGAAGGCCCAGGCACTGACCATGAAGGGCGAAGGGTCGTGGCAGGAGGCCGTGGAGCTGGTGAACAAGATACGCCGCCGTGCCGCCCTACCCGACTGGGACGTTGCCATCAACGAACTCGACGAGCTGACGCTGCTCGAGGAGATCCTCGACCAGAAGGAGATGGAGTTCATGGCTGAGGGCAAGCGCTGGTACGACCTGCTGTGGTTCGGACGCATCGCCGGCAACAAGTACAAGACGCAGTTCATCACGAAGGTCATCCAGGGCAACCAGACGACGAACCAACAGTGGATCCTCTCCGTGCTACAGGACCAGAACGCGTGGTATATTCCGCTGCCACAGGCTGACATCGAGCATAACAAACTGCTGGAACAGAACCCATACTATGGAATGACGAAGTAAAAATGAGAAATGAAAAATGAAAGATATGATTAGCAAGATAACCAAGCGACAACTGATAGGTTTATCATTTATCATTTGTCATTTATCATTCAGCGTGGCGCTCGTCTCCTGCGACAAGGACGTCCTTGACGTGAACAGCGACCCCTTCAAGAACCAGACATACCTGAACGCGCTGTCGTCGCCCATCTCCACCTTCCTCACCGAGGAGGGCGGCTACGAGGAGTACGTCAACGCGCTGCACTACTCGGGAATGTTCGACGCCCTGAACCAGTCGTCGAGCGGCGTCAGCTTCACCGCTTTCGTCCCGACGAACGACGCCATGCAGGCGTTCTACCAGCGCCGCGGCGTCAGCAGTCTGCAGGAGTTGCCGAAAGACTATGTGCGCCAGTTCGTGCTCTACCACACGGTGAAGGACTCCATCCTGCCCGACGCCTTCGTACTGAAGAAGACGGTGCAGAACCTCTCAGGCGACGAGATTAAGATAGAGATTGACTCTATGCACGCCGGCGAGGCCACGCTGAACGGCGAGGGACACGTGGTGAAGATGGGGCTGTCGGCCTACAACGGCAAGGTCTATGTCCTCTCGTCGGCCATGACACCGCTGGTGGAGACTGTCTACGACCGCATTACCACTGCCGGCACGTCGATCATCATGGCCGAGGCCCTGCGCGAGACGGGCTGGGACAAGAAACTCAGCACCGTCGTCGACACCACCATCAACGAAGACCGCCAGCGCGTCATCACCCACTACTATTACACCCTGCTCAACGTCAGCGACCAGACATTCCGTAACGCTGGCATCAACTCGGTGGCCGAGCTGCGCTCGAAACTGAAGAGCAATGACAGCCGCGGGCTGAGCGAGGACTCGCTGCTGAACGAGTACGTGGGATACCATATCCTGGGTAACCAGTACACCACCGCCGAGCTTGGTGCCATGAACGGCTCCGAGGCAACACGCATCTGGAGCTCGTCGGCACAGAACCAGGTGTTTACGGTGACCTACGACAGCCTGGCCACCGACGAGGCGAAGAAATATACGCTGAATGCCAATGCCCAGGCCGCACGCTTCGTGCCCACGGCATCGAACGTGCTGTCGAAGAACGGCTACGTCCACGAGCTCGACGGGTGGCTACCCGTCTGGGAGCCAGAGCAGACCGCCGTGCTGTGGGATCTGGCCGACTATACCGCTATCAAGAATATGGTAGACCCCGAGAGCTACCAGCCCGCAGAGCCCACACAGTCGGAGAAGCGCACCCGTGTGGCCACCGCCACGTGCTTCGAGTACGAGATGGGCGAATCGGGCTCGAAGAACACCAGCTACAGCGATATCGACTACGTCACCTGTACCAACAAGTTCAAGGCCAACAACAATGACCGTATCGTCTTTAACCTCGGCTACATGGGAACGGCAAGCATGACGACGCCAACCATCGTCCGCGGTAAGTACAGAGTGGAACTGGACTTCGTCTATACCAGCTCACAGAGCTTCATGCGTACACAGAGCGACGGTAACGGCGGTATGCTGAAGATCATGTTCGACGACAACGACGACATGAAGACCTTCAAGGCTCCCTACACCACGGTGAGCACCATTCAGCAGGGCGTCTACAGCGCCACGCTCTACGACGAAGTGGACTTCGCGGAGACCGCCTCCCACAAGTTCAGCTTCACCATCCTCGACCCTGCGGCCAGCACCAACAAGGGCTTCAGCCTGCAGTTCGACTGCATCAGGTTTATACCTATAGAATAGAATGTAAAAATTTAAAAATGTAATAATGATAAAAAAGTCAACAACTATGGCAAGAAATAATTTTCTCATTTTTAAATTATTTAATTTTTACATTGCAGCCATTCTGATGGCAGCCTGCTCAGAGCTGAAGGACGACGACCACTACAAGACGGCCGACTCGCCCATCAGCAATGCGGAGCTGAAGATTGTCGACATGACGTCGGAGCAGTACCTGCAGAGCCGCGGCGACCTGTCGCAGATGAGCCAGCTGTTCGCCCAGCAGGGCATCTACGATGAGCTGAAGGAGAAAGGTCAGCTGTCGACGTTGCTTGTCGTCACCAACGACAACTACGCACAGCCCGAGGGCGACATCGTGTTTGCCACCCGTTCGCACGTCAGCGACATCAGCATCTCGCCTGCCAACCTTGAGAACGGCACGCGCCTGATGATGTGGCACGGCAAGTACGTCAACGTCAGCATCGACTCCTTAGGACTGGAGGGCAACATCGTCGACCACGTGCTGTTCAACAACGGTGCCGTGAAGGAGGTCGTCAAGACCACCACGGGCTACATCTACGTCCTATCGGACATGATTGTCACACCGACGTCACTGAAGGACTATATCGACCAGCTGCCCGACAACTACTCCATCTTCCGCGAGATGGTGCAGGCTTCCGGCGGCAAGGAGTTCGACCGCGCCCACTCGAAAGCCATCGGCATCAACGACCAGGGTAACACCGTCTACGACTCAGTGTTCATCTATACCAACACGTTCTTCGACAACGTCGGCTTCGACATGAACTCGGAGTCGCTGACGGCCACGATGCTGCTGTTCTCGAACGACGTCATCAACGCCGCTCTCAACGATGCCCACCAGCGTCTGACGGCCTGGGAGCTAGAGCGTCCCGACAGCGTCATCAAGGACTGGATTCTCAAGACGGCCTTCTTCAACAAGCGCTACTCGGCCAGCGAGATACAGACCACCGAACAGCAGGACCTGAAGAGCATCTATAACACGCAGTGGCGCACGAACGTACAGCAGGTAGACGCACAGAACCCCGTCGAGCTGTCGAACGGCATCGCCTACAACGTGACGAAGCTGCACATACCGACGAACGTGCTCATCTACCGTCTGAAGGACTTCTATTACTACTATGAGAACTGCACCGACGAGCAGAAGGCCAACTACTTCAAGACCGCCAACCTGAAATTCAAGTCGTGCGACACCGAGGTGACAGCATGGACACCATGGGCCGGCGTATGGCCTGCCATCGAGAACCGTGTGCTGCGCTTCGACAAGGACCCCAGCGACCTGAAGGATGACGAGGGCTTCCAGCTGGACTTCACCCCCATTAAGCGTAATGACGACGGCACCGTCCGTCCCTACCTCGTGCCACCGGGGGCCTACCGTTTCTGCATGGGTAGCGTCCAGAACGCCGGTCTCGACGTCATCGCCACAGTCTTCGCCAACGGACAGCAGATAGCCAAGTCGGCTACGGTCACATGGGGTACCGCCACCACGTTCCACTACGACCGTAACGGTGTGGGCTACCCCGAGGGCTACGATGCCACCTACGTCAAAGAGATGGGTGGTAACAGCAAGGCCGGCAACTATGACCGCGACGGTGGAGTGATGATTGACGAGGTGGTCATCCCCGACATCAACGGTGACGGTTCGCCCGTACAGCTCACACTGCGACTGGACTGCTACAACTGGGCAGGCAAGACCAACGTCAAGCTGCACCACTGGTGCCTCCGCCCCACAGAGAACAACTACTAAAACAATTAGTAATTAATAATTAGTATTGAGTAATTATGATTACCAAATCAAATAAACGACTGCTGATAAGTTTATCATTTATCATTTGTCCATTATCATTTAGCCACGTAGTGGCGCAGAAGCTCAGCGGCCATATCCTGTCGACGACCAACGAGCCCGTTGCCGATGCTGTCATCAGCAGCCCGGGCTGCGAGACGGTACGCTCGGCAGCAGATGGTAGCTTCACCATCGAAGGTGTCAAGAGTGGCAATGCCCTGAACGTGTGGCACGACGGCTACTACCAGCGGGCCGTCTACATCCGCAAGGTGGACGCCAGCGACCTGAACGTCTACATGATTGAGGAGGACAAGACGCGCTACAACGAGACCGCCGTCACCCCCTTCGCCACACGACAGAACGACCCGTCGGTGGTCAATGCCGACAACCTGAACCGCAAGGACTTCGCCCTCGGTTCGATGTCGGTGGACAACGCCCTGAAAGGTGCCGTCACGGGACTGCAGGTGACGAACAAGAGCGGCATGACCGGCGAGGGTGCCCTGATACAGCTTCACGGCATCCACTCGTTCGTGGCCGACAACGCCCCGCTGATTGTCATCAACGGCGTACCGTATATGCCCGACGCCAACCTCAGTCAGATTGTCGGCGGCTACTCGCGCTCGCTGTTCCAGGCTCTGAATAACCTCGACATCCGTAACATCACCGTCCTGAAGGGTAGCGAGGCTGCCGTCTACGGTTCGATGGGTTCCAACGGTGTCATCATGATTGAGACCGACCAGGCCAGCTCGACGAACATGGACACCCGCATCTCGTTCTCGGCCATCGCCGGTACCAACTGGAACTCGAAGCGCATACCCCTGATGGGTGCCACGGAGTACAAGAACTACCTCTCGGACATGGGCTTGACCTACTATCCCAACATGGAGGCGTTCTTTCAGGACTTCAACTTCCTCAGCGACCCGCAGGCCAACAAATCGTACCTCTACCAGTACGATACCGACTGGCAGGATGCCATCTACCGCAACAGCCTGACCATGGACTACCTGTTCCGCGTGGAGGGTGGTGACAACATCGCCAAGTACAACATTTCGTTGGGCTACACCAGCGACGAGGGCACGCTGAAGAACACCTACAGCGACCGTTACCAGGCACAGATCAATGCCTCGGTGCTGGTCAGCAAGCAGTTCGAGATACGCGCCAATGTCAATACCGCCTACCTCAAGGGACAGTACCAGGAGCAAGGTATCCTGCCCGAGACCAATCCCCTGCTGGCTGCCTACCGCCGTGCACCGCTGCTGAATCCGCAGCAGAGCGATATGTACGGCAACCTCATCAGCCAGTATGCCGGCTACCGCTTCGGTGCCATTGACAACGAGGACTTCTGGGTCTCGAACCCCGTGTCGCTGGTCAACACCATGATGGGTAAGAACCGCCAGTACGACATGAACACGAAGATACAGCTCATCTACACGCCGCTGCGTGACCTGACCATCAACGGTGTTGTGGGAATGTACTATAACTACAACCAGGAGGAGGCCTTCATCCCCGGCAAGGACAATCAGGACATCGTGCCGCTGTTCGACCAGTACGGACAGTCGGACAACACCATCCGCGTAGGCACGAACCACACGTTCAATATGTTCTACAACCTGAACGCCGCCTACAAGCTCAATGTCGGCGAACAGCACAAGCTGAACCTGAACGGCGGTTGGCAGATGCTTACCACCAGCTATGAGTACGATGCCGGCTTCGGACGCAACTCTAACAATGACTTCTACCAGACGCTGGGCGATGCACAGTCGTTGGGTAAGTACTTCTCAGGCTACAACAATAAGTGGAACTGGGCAAACGTCTACCTGCACGCCGACTGGACGTACGACAACACCGTGAAGGTGGGCGTGACAGCTTCCTACGACGGTGCATCGAGCGTCGGCAAGGATGCTACCCGCATGACCTTCTACCCTGCCGTTGACCTCGTCCTCATGGCCAAGCAGCTGCCATGGCTCAATGAGCAGGAGTGGATTGACAAGCTGAACATCTACGGCAACTTGACCATGACGGGCAACAGCCGTTTCTCATCGAAGTACGGAAAATACTACTACACATCGAACCCCTACCAGACCATCGCCGGCATCGTCCGTGCCAACGTGCCGAACACAGCCCTGAAGGCTGAGAAGGACCGCACGATGAACATCGGCTTGGAGACGGCCCTGCTGCATAACCGCGTACAGCTGGGAATCAGCTACTACAATATGCGCGCCAAAGACGCCCTCATCTCCGGCGAGCGTTCTGCCGTCCTCGGTTCCAGCTCGTACTACAACAACGAGGCCGAACTGCAGGCCAAGGGCTTGGAGCTGAGCATCGCCCTGTCGCCCATCTATATGAAAGATGTGCGCTGGACTATCGGCGGCAGTCTGACGACACTCTCCAATGAGGTGAAGTCACTCGGACAACTCACAGAAATGATCAGTACGCTGGACGACAATGCCCAGCTCATCACCCGTACCGGCGAAGACCCCTATGCCTTCTACGGTCTGCGTGCCCTCGGTGTCTTCGCAACGACAGCCGAGGCCGAGGCGGCCAACCTCACCGCTAACGGACAGAAGTTCATGGCGGGTGACGTCCATTATGCCGACCTGAACAACGACGGCATCATCGATGCCAGCGACTGCGACATTATCGGTTCGGCAACACCCGACTTCTACGGTTCGTTCTTCACCCGCGTGGAGTATAAGCAGTTCGCACTCGACATGACCTTCGCCTACAGCGTGGGCAACGATGCCTACAATGCCGTTCGTCGCATCACGGAGTCGAGCAGCGACTTCGCCAACCAGGCACAGTCGGTGAACCGCCGCTGGTCCATGGAAGGTCAGCAGACCGACATGCCCCGTGCACGCTGGAACGACCGCATAGGCAACAACGCCTTCAGCGACCGCTGGATAGAAGATGCCTCGTACCTGAAGCTGCGCGACATCACGCTGAGCTACACTTGGCAGAAGCCACTATGGAACTTCCTGCAGGGCGGCACGGCCTTCATCACCGGCCAGAACCTGCTGACGTTCACCAAGTACCTGGGACTTGACCCGGAGTTCGCCTATAGCTACAGCCCCGCCATGAGCGGCGTCGACTACGCTAAGGCCACGGCTCCCCGCTCAGTGAAGATTGGCGTGAACCTGAAGTTCTAGAGAAATGTAAAAATTAGAAAATGTAATAATGATAAAAAGACAACGTAATATGAAACGACATACTTTTTTAATTTTTAAATTGTTTAATTTTTACATTGCAGCCATGCTGATGGCTGCCTGCTCCGACTTCTTCGACCCGTCGACAGACGACGAGTTCAACGGCGAGGACGGTTTCACGAGCAATACCGAGATGTATACCGGCTTCCTCGGCATCATGACCAAGCTGCAAGCCGTCGGCGACAAGGAGATACTGCTCACCGAGCCCCGCGGCGAACTCATTGAGCCGAGCGACGAGTCGACGAGCGAGCTCATCGCACTATACAACTACGACCAGAACCTGCAGAACAACAGCTATGCTAACCCTGCCGGCTACTATGAGGTCATCATCGCCTGCAACGACTACCTGAAGAACATGGAGGCCTATAAGAATAAGCCCAACGTCGACAACGACGCATGGAAAGCCCTTGTCGCCTCCACCGTCCGTACGAAGGTGTGGGCCTACAAGACACTGGCCGAGATCTATGGTCAGGCCGTGTGGTTCGACGATGCCATCACCGAGGTCACGGAAATCAAGCAAGGCGACAAATTCCAGTTGCTCGGTCTATCAGAGCTTGTGGACAAATGCCTGCAGCTGATGGACAGTGGCTACGATGGTGTTAATACTGATCAGGAAATCAACTGGTACGAATGGCTCGACCCCACCCACACTGTAGCTCTGTCAAGCAGTGAGTACCGCAAGTGGAACTACATCGTGCCACCCTATGCCGGCCTTTATGCCGAGCTGTGCCTCTGGAAGGGTGCCGTACTCAACGGCGCCGGCTCCGACGCCACCACCTATTATAAGAAGGCTGCCGACGTGCTGCTCAAGAGCTTAGGCACACAGATCAACGTCACCGGCGACCCCGGCTCCAACGTTTACTGGCTGCCGTCGGCCGCCACCCCCGGCCACTATGCCCCCATCTGGAACTACGCCCAGCCCTATCCCTATGAGTCGGTGTCGGCTATCATCTACGACTATACCAAGAACCAGACGAACACGCTGCTGAAGCATTTCTCCAACGAATATCCCAACCAGTACCTGCTGCGCCCCTCTGAGGTCGGTATCGCCCGCTTCCTCGACACCAGCTTCAACCCCGGCGGCTCCACCGGCGACACCCGCTACAAAGCCTGCTTCGGCACATCCGGCGGCCAGCCCTATCTGGCAAAGTTCCGCCGCGTGGGCAGCTCCGTGCGTGCCAATGCCTATCAAGACGACTGCCACATCTATATCTACCGCGCCACGCAGTATCACATGCTCCTGGCTGAGGCTCTCAATCACCTGAAGCGTTTCCAGGCCATGAACGGCGTGTTCAACAGCGGCGTGAAGTCGGGCGAGACCGAGGGCTGCTTCGTGGCCGGAAGCGCTGAGTGGGAAGGCTTCGAGAGCACCATCGACCCCACGAAGAGCGACTGGACGGGCGACGCCAACTGGGGCACGCGCAAGTACCCCTCGATGGGCATCCGCGGCTGCTTCGGCCTGACGGCTCGCGACGTGAAGGACAACATCCATGACCTGGGCGAGACGGCCACGCTGAAGTTCAACGACATGGCCCTGCTCGACGAGGCAATGCTCGAATTCGCCGGCGAGGGAAAGGTCTACCCCATGATGAACCGCATGGCTGTGCGCTACGGCGACCCGAAGATCGTGGCCGACCGCGTATGCCCGAAGTACACCAACGAGGGACTCGCCGCCAGCGTACGCTCCATCATCCTGGAGGGCGGCTACTGGGTGCCGTTCGACTTGAAAATGAATTAAATACGTTAAAAAGTTGGAATTCCATTGCGGAATTCCAACTTTATCACTATCTTTGCAACAACAATCACTCTATAATTATTAACTAAAACAAAACAAATTATGAAAAAAATCTTTACGCTGACAATGCTCCTCGTGCTCGCCATGACGGTGAACGCCCAGGAGACGACGTATCGTAAGACTTGGGACTTCCGCAACGGATTCAGTGCCACAACCATTGCCGCCTTACAGGCCGACATGGATGAGAACGGCGCCACTGGCGATAACTCTCACTGGCGCGATTGGGAGAAAGACGCATCGCTCACCGGCGGTGGCCAAGGTGCTTTCTGGGCTGCCGACAAAGGTGTAGCCGGTAATGAAGACAACTACGCCGTAACCTATTCCGGCGGTGTCGCCACAGTGATTCCCGAGTTGGAGGGTCTGACGCTGAAAGGCATCAAGGCCAAGGGCTTTGTCATTGCCTACAACTATGCCCAAAGCGACAATGCCGACTCTCCTAACGGCAAGTTCCCTTTTGGTAAGAGCTTTATCTGGTTCAACGGCGGTAACCTAAAGTTTAAAATCAAGAACGTCAAGAAGGGTGAAACCTTGAAGATGGGTATTGAATCGCACAAGAACAGCGAAGCCCGCGGTATCAACATTTCTATCAATGGTACGCAATTAGGCCCTGTTACGGGCAACAACGTGCCCACCTTCTATCAGGACGTAGTATGGGAAATTCCTGAGGACGCCACCACCGAGGGCGACTATGTAGACATTGACGTCACCACTACTAACGGTTGCCACATCTACTACATCATCGTTGGTGAGGGCGACTCCCCTGTCACCGAGGAGGCAAAGAAGGTGGCCCTTATAGGCACCAACGACGACTTTGCACTCACGATGTTCGACGCTAGCGTCATCGACGCCCAGACGGCAGAGGCCTTCCCCTCGCTCGCTGAGCTGCAGGAGAATTACGACGCCCTCTATGTTGGCACCACCGCCACCGCCGAGCAGCTGGCTGCCGTGAAGGACATCATCGCCTTCTTCCCCGTGGTGAACAGCAACCCCGCCCTCTACGAGACACTTGGTCTCGGCAGTGCTGCCGAGGCAGCCGACACCGAGCTCACCACTACCGACGACCGCATCTTTGAAGGTCTTGACGAGAAAATCGAGACTGCCGGCATCAGCGCCCTCACCCTTGGCGACTACTTTGCTAAGGACGACATCCTGGCAAAGGCTGGAGAAGATGTGGCTATCCATGTCCATAATCCCGGTCGCAACGCCTACTATTTCATCCCCGTCGACGAGGCCACCGAGGCGCTCTACAGCATTCTGAGCAACGCCATCGTGGCAGCTTCTAAGACCAAGCAGTCGTTAGCCTCTGTTGGCACACCAAACATTACCTTCACACAGGCCGACGGCGTGTCTACCGTCACCATTAAGGCCGCCAGCAGCAAGTCTATCTACTACACCCTCGACGGCACCGAGCCTACCATCGGCAGTACGCTCTACACCGAGCCGTTCGACGTCACCAGCGACGTTACCGTTAAGGCTTTCGCCATCGGCGACGGCTATACCGCCAGCCAGGTAGCCTCTAAGGAGGTGAAGATTGCCACCCAGATTGCAGCTCCCACCATCACCATCGCCCGCGAACAGGGTAAGTCTACCATTACCATCAGCGGCGCCGACGGTGCCAACCTCTACTACAACTTCGACGGCTCCAAGACCGCAGCCCTCTCGTCGGCTTACGCTGCTCCTATCGAGATTACTGAGCCTACCACCATCTATGCCCTCGCCACTGCCGACGGCTCGCTGCCCTCTGAGGTGGTCAGCCAGTTTATAGGTGTCGACGGCGTTGATGCCACCAACATCCGCATGGACGTCATCGCCCACTTCGATGCTAATCAGACCGACTGGTATATTAATAATGCTGAGATCCTTCCCGACCAGAACGGTAGCGCAAGCGCCTACTACTTCTGGGGCAAGAGCGCCTGGAGCTACTATTCTACCGAGGTTGACCACGAGGAGACCGTGAAGGACAGCCAGGGCAACGACTCTACCGTCATCGTCTACAAGCCCAATCCCGAGGCCCTGAAGGTGGTCAACCCGCTCAATGACAACGGCTGGGTGCTGAAGTCGCAGGGTCAGGTGCTCACCGGTGAGCTGCAGCTGGCTCCCCTCGGCGGTGTTGGCAACGGTGAGGCCGGTCGCTACTTCGACGAGGCTGCCGACGCTATGCCCGCAGGTATCAACAATGCCATTACCAAGGGTGTCATCACCTTCGGCGCCAAGACCAGCGGCGAGCCTTACACCGGCCGCATCGAGTCTACCGTGAAGTATGCCGGTCCGTTCGACGTCGTCGTCTTCTGCGGCAATGGTAACGGCAGCGGCAAGGGCGAGATGGAAATCCAGACCTCTACCGACGGCGAGACATGGACTACCCTCCAGGCTCTCAACCTGGCCGACATGCAGCGCTACATCAAGCGCACCAAGGCCAGCTACGAGGCTACCGACGAGGTCTACGTGCGCGTGGCACAGATGGGCGGCGGCTCCAAGCCTCAGGTTTACGACATCTACCTGCTGAACAACGGCGAGCAGTCGAAGCAGTACTCTGAGCAGACTGTAGGCATCAGCAACGCCACCGTTGCTCCCGCCGTCAAAGTGGCTGCCATCTACAACCTGAACGGTGTACGTCAGCAGAGCCTGAAGCGCGGTCTCAACATCATCATCGAGAATGGCAAGGCCCGTAAGGTGATGGTTAAATAATTAAAAAAAGTTATTCAAGGTTCTTGTGAAATAAGAGCCGAGTATTATAAAATAAGTGGCACTTATCGCGCGATAAGTGCCACTTATTTTTTGTAAACTGCCACCTATTCAGAACGAGATGTCCCGTCCCCTATAGAACTCGATGAGAGCACGCTGGTAAAGCTGTTCATAGCGAGCTTGGACGAGGTCACTCTCGGCACGCAGGTAATTATTCTTCGACTCGTTAAACTCTGTGATGTTGGCCTTACCGTTCTCGTACTTGGCCTGCATCAGCGTAAAAGCATCGTGACTGCTCTGGGCGGCAGCAGAACTGCTCTCGTACTTCGCATCAGCAGCAACGGCGTTGTAGTACACCTGCTGAATCTCCTTGTAGAGTGTCTTCTTCGTGTTGTCGAGCTGCAGCACTTGATTCTCACGGTCAATCTTAGCCGAGCGCACACTGTTGCGCGTCTGGAAGCGGTTGAAGATGGGCACACTGAGGTTCAGACCGATGTACTGCGAGAAGTTGTTCTTCAGCTGCTTGCCGAAACCGTCGGAGTGGAAATGGCTGGTGGTGTAGTAATTAGAACCCAGACCGCCGCTCAGACTCAGCGTGGGGTAATAGCCCGCCTTGGCAATATCAATGCTACGCTCTGACGCCGTCACGGCCAGCTGTGCCGACTGTATCTCGGGCTTCACGGTGAGAGCCTCAGCAAAGATGGCGTCGGGCGAGGGAAGTGTTGAGTGTAGAGTGTTGAGTGTAGAGTTTGCTGCCGCCGTATCGGATTGAATTGATGGACGGGCAACAGTGAAACCCTCGGGCGACGGCATCTCCAGGAGCTGGGTAAGGTTGAGGATGGCCAGCTGCAGGTTGTTATCGGCCTGGGTGGCAGTGAGATGACTCTGTGCGAGTGTAGCCTGCTGCTGCGACAGTTGGGCGCCACTGGCCTTGCCGTTGTCGACAAGCGCCTGCAGACGTGTCACCTGCATGGAGTCGATACTGATCTGCCGGCGTGCGACGTCAGCTATCTCCATGTTGTAGAGAATCTGCACATAGGCCTGTGCCACCTGTGTGCGAATGTCGTTCTTCGCCTTCTCCAGGTCGGCGGTGGCGGCTTCGAGGTTCAGCTGGTTCAGCTTCACCTGGTTGGGAATCTGGAAACCCGTGAACAGCGGCACGCTGGTGCCCAGGGAGAACGATGTCGACGAGGTGTTGGTGTTCTCGTACGTATTCTGTGCCGTCAGTCCGCGTCCGAAGCTGAAGTTCTGTCCTGCCGAGGCGCTGAGGTCCGGCAAACGTGAGGCCCGCGAGGTCTCCAGTTGTAACTCACGCTGGCGCAACAGGTTTTCGCGCTGCTTCACGCTGATGTTATGGTTCACGGCGTAGTCGCAGCACTCGCGTAATGTCCACTGGCGCTGAGCGCTTAAAGGTAAAAGGGTAAAAAGGCAAAAAGGTAAAACTTTAACCCACCCTTGAACCTTCATCGATAATATTGCCTTCATAATCACTCGTTATTATACTGTTTTACCTTTTTACTTTTCAGCGTCATCAGCAATAATCTCTGGGCCACGCACCTTGTCCTTCAGGGTGAGGCCGCTCTTGATTTCGATGTCGACGCCGTTAGAGAGGCCCGTCGTCACCTGCTTCCGCTCATACTGAGCCTTCTCGCCATTCTCCTTACCCTTGACGACATAGACGAAGGTGGTGTCGCCGCTGAACTCAATGGCACTCTCAGGCACGGTGATGACATTCTCGGCACGGGCCAGCACAATCTCGGCGTTGGCACTATAGCCGCTGCGCAGGGACCCCGACGTTCCGTTGGCAGAGCCGGCAGGAACGCTGACAGCCGCCTTGATTTCAAACTGGTTGGCACCGTTCGACTCTGTAGCCTTCGGCGAGATATACTCCAGCGAGGCATCGAACTGCAGGTCCTGCATGGCACCGATGGTAATCTTCATCGGCATACTGATGACCAGCTGTCCCACCTCCGTCTCGTCGATGTTACCGCGGAAGATGAGGTCGTTCATGTTAGCCACGATGGCGATGGTGGTGCCGTCGTTGAAGGTATTGCTGTTGATGACGGAGTTACCCACCTTCACAGGGATGTCGAGGATGACGCCGCTGATGGTCGAGCGGATGAGTGTCGACGAGGCGCTGGCGTTCGACTTCGACACACCATCGCGCACCACCTGGAGGGCATCGACGGCAGCAGCCTTCTCCTCCTTGGCCTGACGCAGCTGCTGGCACACCTTGTCGTACTCATCGTCAGAGACGAGCTTCTGCTGGTGCAGTGCCTCCTCACGGTTGTAGTCCGTCTGTGCCTGCTTCAGGTTCAGGTCAGCCAGTCGTACACGGCTCTCCGCACTCGACAGCTGTCCCATGTCGGGAATGACCTTCACCTTGGCAATCACCTCACCCTGCTGAACATACTGTCCGGGCTCCTTCATCAGTTCGGCGATGATACCCGAGATCTGGGGTTTGATGTTCACCTCGTTGCGTGGTTCAATCTTTCCCGTGATAATGGTGGTCTTGAGGATACTGTCTGTCTTCGGAGTGAACTCTGAGTAGACGATTTCCTTCGGTTGGCTTTTCTGCCAGAGGAACACGAATGTTCCGATGAAAATCAGCGCCACAATGGCTGCGATAATCAGTTTGCTGTACTTTTTCATATTATATCAATGCTTAATTCTTAATGCTTAATTACGTTTATGCTTCATGCACAATCTAATGCCATTAAGCATTAAGCATTGTGCATAAGCATTGGTTACTCATCGCGCATGGCGTCAACAGGTTTAATGCTCATGGCACGGGCAGCGGGGGCAAGACCGGCAAGGACACCCATGACCGAGACCATGAGGGCGGCGACGATGGCCGTCCAGAAGCCTACCTGGAAATGGGCGGTGAGAATGCCGTCCTCGGTGTTACCCAGCTCCAGCATCTGCAGGATCATCACGGCAAAGAGGATGCCGCTCATACCGGCGACGAGGGTGAGGACTATCGACTCGCTGATAATCTGCGAGAGGATGTTTCGGGGCGTGGCACCGATGGCTCGGCGGATGCCTATCTCCGTTGTACGCTCGCGCACGGTGACCATCATAATGTTCGACACACCGATGGCACCAGCGAGCAGGGTACCGAGTCCCACGAGCCATATGAGGAAGTTCACGCCGCGGAACAGGTTGTCCAATAGTTGGAAGAGCACCTCGGTATTGAACACCATAGCCCCCTGCTCGTCGGTCGGGTCGATGGTGTGTGCGCGGGCGACGGTCTCACGGATGCGGTCGGTGAGGGTCGACATCACGACGCCCTTCTTACCGGTGAGGGCAATCATGTCGACGGCATTGCCCCGGTTGTAGGCCTGCTGCATGAACGTCAACGGCAGCACGACGCCGGTGCCAGCCTCGCTACCGAGGCTGATTGCATCAGACATATTATAGTCAACGCCCACTATCTGATAGTAGATATTATCAATGCGGATACGCTTGCCGCAGGGGTCGCCACCACCAGGGAACAACTCCTTGTAGGTTTTCTTCTGGATGACGCAAACCTTGCGATGGTCACGGATGTCGGCCTCGTCGATGTAACGGCCATAGTACATTTTCGGCTGGTTGATACGGGCGAACGCCGGCATGGCGCCGCTGACGCCGATGGTGGCCTTGCGGTCGCCGTAGTAGGCCGTGCCGCCATTACTGAAGAGGATGGGTGTCACGACGTCAAGCTCGGGTACGCTGCGCTTGATGCGCTCCACGTCCTTGTACTCCATCGTCCACATACGTCCCTTGCGGAATCCTTTGTAGGCTTTCGACGTAGGCTGTGCCCATACCATGGCTGAGTTCGTCGCGAAGCCGGCGAAGTTCTGTTCGAGCATCTCCTTCAGACCCTGTCCGCCTCCCATCAGCGCCACGAGCATGAACACGCCCCAGAAAACGCCGAAGCCCGTCAGAAAGCTCCTGCTCTTGTTTCGTGTCAAGGTGTCGAGCACCTCTCTGTATGAATCAATGTCTATTCTCATAACTTACTCTGCTCTTAATGCTTCTATCGGCCTTATGCGGCTCGCCTTGTATGCCGGAATCAGCCCAGCGATGGTACCGGCAATGATCATCACCATCGTTGCTTCGAAACAAACGTCGAGGCCGACGGTCGGGTCAAGGAACATCGTGGCCTTGAACAGACCGGTATCGATGGTCTCGTGACCGATGGTCGCGTCCATATATTCGTTGGCCGCCACGCCAAGCACCATACCGATGTAGCCGAAAAAGGTGGTGATGATGACGCTCTCGACGATAATCAGCTTCAAGATAGCCCACGGCTTCGCACCGATAGCCTTACGGATGCCAAACTCGTGAGTACGTTCCTTGACGGTGATGAGCATGATGTTGCTCACGCCGACGATGCCGCTGAGTAGGGTGAAGAGTCCGATGATCCAGAGGGCTGTGCGGATGATGTCGATACCCGTCTCCATCTGCAGGTTCTGCGTGAAGCGGTTCCACAGCCATACGGCGTCCTCGTCGTCGGGGTGTGCCTGGTGCTCGGCGTTCAGTCGGTGACGGTAGTCTCTCTCGAAGTCCTCGTTGGCTTTCTCCGTCGGCAGACCATGGAAGGTGAACTCTATACGTCCGGCATCGTCGGTGTTCGCACCGAAAATACGCTTGATGGCTGAATAGCTCGAGAAGACCTCGGCACGTCCGTTCTCGTTCTCCTTATAGATGCCTACCACCTTGAATGCGAAGTCGCCGACCTTCACGAACTGTCCTACAAGCGAAGCCAATTGTGCATTGTGCATTGTGGATTGTGCGTTGATCAGTTCCTTCGCCTGTTTGTTACTCAGCACGAGCACCTTACGGTTCTCCTTCAGGTCTATGTCGTTGATGAAACGCCCGTGGAGCATCTGTACTTTGTTTATCTTCGTATGATTAGGATAGACGCCGCTGATGGTGGCAGAGATATACTGCTGCCCGAGGCTGATGATGGCGCTGGTGTTGTACTGTGCGCCCACCTCGTCGACATGCTCCTTGAACTCCGTGGCCGTGATGTCCATGTCGCTTCCATGAAGGCGGATGTCCCTACCCTCCTTCAGACCCTGATACGGCTTCGACGTCCATCCGCCGAAGACGACCATCGACGACGAGAGGAAACGGTCGCTCTGCTTCAGGTTCGCGTTGATGAGGCCATTGCCCGCACCGAGGAGTACGATGAGCATGAAGATGCCCCACGCCACGGCGAATCCCGTCAGCGTCGTCCGCAGCTTGTTGCGCCGCGCCGTCTGCCATATCTCATTCAATAACTCCATCCTTGATACGTATGATGCGGTTTGTTTGTTCTGCCACCGTCGGGTCATGGGTGACGATAATCTGTGTCATGTGCTCGTCCTCGTTGAGCCGTTTCAGCAGCTGCATCACCTCGACCGAGGTCTTCGAGTCGAGGGCGCCCGTCGGCTCGTCGGCGAGGATGATTTTCGGATTCGTTATCAGTGCGCGGGCTATGGCTACGCGCTGGCGCTGTCCGCCGCTGAGCTCGTTGGGGTAGTGTGTGGCCCAATCCTTCAGTCCCAGACGTTCCAGATACTCCATAGCCAGGGCGTGGCGTTTCTTTCTGCTCACGCCCTGGTAGAATAATGGCAACTCAACGTTTTCCACGGCATTCTTAAACGAGATGAGATTAAACGACTGGAAGATGAAACCAATCATGTGGTTACGGTAGTAAGCCGCCTTCCGCTCCGAGAGGTTCCAGATGGGCACGCCCGCCAGCTCATACAGTCCGGAGTCGTAGTTGTCGAGGATGCCGAGGATGTTCAGCAGCGTCGACTTGCCCGAACCCGAGGCTCCCATGATGCTGACGAACTCTCCCTCCTGTATATCGAGGTTGATGCCCTTCAGTACATGTAGCGGCTGTGCGCCGAAATAGGTTTTGTTGACGTTTTCTAAGTGAATCACGTTATTTACAATTTTACAATTTACGATTGACTATTTATTTCTCAATTTCTCAATATCTCAATATTGATATTCTGTCTATTAGACGCTCATTTCTCCGCTTTCGTTGCATCGTTGACGCTAAAAAACCTTAATTCCATCAGAAGAAGTACGGCATCGCGGCACCTTTCCGGTCTTTGGGGAAGCGCTGGAAGTTATACGTCAGCTTCAGCATGGCATACTGCGACACCACATTCGTATAGGTCTCCGTACGTCCCTGGGCATTGATGTTGTAGCTGCGGTTACTGAGCTGTCCCAGCAGGTCGAAGCCCTCAACACTCACGATGAGGGCGTTCTTCCACAACGGCCTGCTCACCTTCACGCCCCATATCAGCTCGTCGCGGTTCATGTCAGGGTCACTATAGCCACGGTGGCTGTAGTTCACGAGTGTCGTGCTGAGCTCCAACTGCCACGGCAACATCAGCAGGGCCGAGGCACCGTAGCTGAAGTCTCCGGCATTGATGCGCTGGAAATCCTCACGGTCGCTGGTCACGTGGTTGTACGATCCGCGGATGTTGGCCGCCAGCTGGTTCTGTCCACGGCCGTCGCGGTTAGCACCGAACTTATACGTCACCTTCAGCTGGTCGCTGATGGTAGTGTTGTGTACGATGCTGTTCTGCGCCTCCATACCTGCTACATTGTTCAGGTCGACGCTGTGGTTGTAGCCCACGCCGAAGCGGTTCTCGAAGTTGAGGCGCTCCTTCTTGTCCAACGGCCTGCCGTAGCTACCGTCGAGGCTCGTACGCCAGTTGCCGTTGATGTTGACGGGCTTCGTCGTCGTACGTCCGCTCGCCTTGTCGTAGACCATACTCGTGGCAAAGGCGTCGTAGGTACGGCTGTAGTCGGCCATGATGTTCAAGGTGTGTCGCTTCGGACCGCCCATCAAGAAGTAGAAGCCCGACAGGCTGAGTGTCCGTGTATTCTTCAAATCCGGATTCGAGAGGGTGACGTGCAGCGGGTCGCTGTCGTCGCGGTAGTTCACCATCGTCATGATGTCGGGCTCGCTGGTGTTCAGCGAGACGTTGAAGTTCAGGCGCTGGATGGCCTCCTGCGGTGTCTCCTCGCTGAACCAGTTGATCTTCTCCTTCGTCTTCGGTGCATACTCAATGCTCAGCGACGGGCTCAGCAGCCAGTTGCTCTGCGTCAGATGCTGCTGTGTCACGCGGAAATAGTCGAGGCGCTTGTGATGGTACGCCAGCGGCAGGTCCACATTGATGTAGCCGTCGCCCAGGAAGCGCGGCACGAAGTGGAAGGTGGCCGCCAACCGATGGCTGTCGTCGTTGCGCGTATAGTTGTAGCTGTTCGCGTCGTCCATCACGCTGAGCAAGGCCTCTCTCGTCGACGGCAGCAGGTCAATCTGCGTGGAGTCGTGTCCCGCCAGCTGGTCCAGCCGGTAGAGGGCGTTCTCGTTGTCGTTGTAGGAGTGGCTGTACTGGTAGTCGAGACGCAGGTTGTGGATGCCCAGTCCGAAGTTATAGGCTGCTCCCGTTATCGCCGACCAGTTCTTCGACGGCGCGTCGGTATAGTTGTTGCGGAAGTCGCGGTTGCTGCCCGTCAGACTGCTGCTCTTCATGTAGTTCAGGTCCTGCAGCTGGTAGCTGTGCGACTTGTTGCGGGTGTAGTTCACGTGCGAGAAGATGGAGACGACGTCGGCCAGCACCTTCACGTCGGCACTAAGGTAGCTGAACAGGGTCAGCGACTCCGTGTCGCCCTTGTTCTGTGAGTAGCGGCGGTTCAGGGTGATGGACCGGTACTTCTCTGGGTTCACGAAGAGGTCGTCGAGCAGGTCGCCGTAGGCTGCAGGATCGGCATCGAACTGTGCCGAGCGGTTGCTGCCGTTGCTGTCGCCCGTTGAGTAGCTGATGTCAAAGTTGCCGCGGCCGACGAATCCCTTAGGCGAGTAGCTGATGTTCGCTGAGGCGTTGTAGTTCTTCGAATTGTTACGGTTGTAATTAGCTGAACGGCCATAGGTGTCGCCACCCGTCAGATACGTCTGCGACGAGGTCCACGTGTCGGTATGAACTTTGTTGTTCGTTGCCCGCAGGCTGACGCCTGCCGACAGCTTGTCGTCCCAGTTGCCGTAGCTATAGCCCACGTTCGCCGTGCGCAGCGTGGTGACACCCTGTGCCGTCTGCGGCTCGAAGGCGGCAGCGTCGGCACCCATCACGGCAAAGTCGCCACCCGCATCGTTCAGGTTGTTCAGGTTGCCGTTCACCGACAGGCGTCCCTTGCCTTTCGTGTAGACACCCATCAGCTTCACGCCGTAGCGGTCGTCGGTACCGGCGCCCACCTGCGCATTGCCGAAGGTGCTGACAGCGTACTTCTTCTTCAGCCTGACGTCCATGACATACGTCTTGTCGTCCATGTCGCGACCCATCATCTGGCTGACCTTTCCCTTGCGGTCGAACACCTTGATTTTGTTCACCGTGTAGGCGGGCAGGTTCTCGAGGGCCGCCTTGGGGTCGCCCTCGAAGAAGTCGCGGCCGTCCACCAGCAGGTTGTCTATCTTCTTGCCGTTCACCTTGATCTCGCCGTCCTTGTTCAGCTCGGCTCCAGGCAACTGGCGTATCAGGGCGTCGAGCATCGAGCCCTCGGCCAGGTTGAAGGCGTCGGCATTGTAGACGATGGTGTCGCCACGCGTCACCATCTTGATCTTCGTGCCCGTCACCGTCACCTCCTTCAGCTGCTGTGCCGCGGGCTTCATCTCGATGCGCCGCACGTCGACGCTGCCCTCGCGCTTGTACTTCACTTCGAACGCCTTGTACTGTGTCTTGAAACCCAGACAGGAGACGCGCAGCAGGTACTTGCCCACGTCCTTGACAGGTAGTTCGAACATACCGAAGTGGTAGAGCAGGAACGTGTCGGCAGGCTCCGCATGGAACGTCGAGATGACGCTGCTGTCGGCAGCCGCGAGCAGCTGGATGGAGGCGTCGGGCAGCGGCTGGTTCGTGAAGGCCTCCACCACCCTACCCGTCACCACACGATTTTCACCACGCTGGGCCGACGCTTTGGACGTCGGCCACAGAAGGGTCATGGTGAGTAGTATCAGAGTCGTCAGCTGTTTCATGCCTTTGCCCACGCCTCGTCAACGTCCTTGATGTCAATGTCCAATAGCCGCATCTGGCGGAACAGTTCGGGCAGCCGCTCCTTCATGAACTCCTTCTTGCGTTCCTTCAGGACCTGCTTCTTCGCACCGGGGGTGACGAAGTAGCCCAGTCCGCGCTTGTTATAGATGACGTTCGCACGCGACAGCTCGTCGTAGGCCTTGACGGCGGTATTGGTGTTCACTTCCAACAGCACGGCATACTCGCGTACCGACGGTATGCGGTCGTCGTCCTTGTACTTGTCGGCCAGTATTTCATCCATCAGCCTATCGGCCATCTGGATGTATATGGGTTTATCATTCGTGAAGTTCATACGTTCGCAAATTTATGGGTTACGACCTGCCAGCGGCAGAACAGCCAATAGGCTAGCCAGGTGAAGACTGTGATGATGCCTGTGTTGATACACATCCAGACGATATCGCTCATGGTTGGATCTGATTGTGTGGGTGTGTCGCGGTAGCCAAGTGAGTTGATTGTCCATACGATGACAGAAAACACGATGGCGAGAATGGCACTGGTGGCAATGAAGTGGAATTTCTTGAAGAACACACCACCCAACAGGAATAGAGAGTGGATGACAACGAAGGACAGATAGATATTCACAATTTCTATCAACGTATTATACTGGGATGTATGTGGTAAGTTATGAACGAGGGTTTTCGTCATACTGTGGACAGGATGGTCGGCTATTTGTAACCAGATGATATGGATACAGTCAGCCAGGACGATTGTCAGGACACCACCCACCAGCATAAAGACCAGCATATAGATCCAGCGTGCCAGGAACTTCTCCAGGTTCGTTGCCGGCAGCATCAGCCAGGCTATGCGTTGCTGTTTCTTCTGTTCGCCGCGATAGATCGTACTTGCCGTAATAAGGAAATAAATATACATGGCTATCATGCTGAACATGGAAACCGATTCGCAAATGTGTTGGATATAGAAGTCCTCTATTTCATTGTAAGAATGCATGCCTATGTTCCATGCGAACCAGAAGAAGAACAGGTAGAGCAGCAGCATACAGAGTGCTCCCCACATCATAGCCTTGCGGCCTTCAAAGAAATCGAGCTTCAGCACGCGCCCGAAGCGTGTCATATTAAACTGTTTCATAATCATTCGTTTATCGGTGAATATTTAATTCGTTTATTGGTGTATTATAGAAAACAAGCCGACGGTTGGAAAAACTTTAAACAACGGCGTTGTTTTATCAAACATTGACGTCGTTTTATTAAACATTGACGCCGTTTTATCAAACATTGACGTCGTTTTAACAAATATTGCCGCTATTGTAACATTTACTCAGGCCTTTGAGGAAAAAAGGTCCGGGTAGGCAAACAATTATATCCGCTTATTCGCAACAGCATTAAAGAGCAGTTCGAGGTTCACCTGCGTCTCGCCTTGGCCTTCCTGCCGGCGGGCCATCACGGCGTTGCCCTGTAGCGTCGGCTCGGCATAGAGCACCGTGTCGTCCATCTCGCCGGGCTGGCGGTACTCGAAGACGTACTTCTCCGTGATCTCCTGTACCGAGGCGTTGAGCAGCAGCTCGCGCTGGTTCAGCATCAGAATGTGGTCGAGCAGCGCCTCCACGTCGTGTACCTGGTGCGTCGAGATGATGATGGTCTGGTCGTCGCTCATGTTCTGTGCCACGGTCTTGCGGAATTGGCTCTTCGAGGGGATGTCCAGGCCGTTCGTCGGCTCGTCCATCAGCAGTAGCTTGGTGTTCGTGGCCAGTGCGAACGACATGAAAACCTTCTTCTTCTGGCCCATCGACAGGGCACCAAGGTCGAGGTCAGGTGTCAGTTCAAAATCCTGCAGACAAGCCTCCAGGCGTTCCTGACTGAACTTCGGATAGAAGGGGGCGTTAAGCTCCACATAGCGCTTCAGCGTCATCGACGGCAGCTCGAACTCCTCCGGCACGAGGAATATCTCCTCCAGCACCTCTGCCGGTCTCTTGTAGGTTGCGACTGAATCGCAACAAACCGAACCACTCTTCGGCCGCAGCAGACCGGCGATGAGATAGAGCAGCGTCGACTTGCCCGTACCGTTCTTACCTAACAATCCGTAGATCTTGTTCTCCTCCAGCCTGAGGCTGAAACCGTCAAACACCCGCTCCTTCTGGCCCGGGTAGTTGAAACTGATGTTGTTGACTTCAATCATATTGCTTAGTGTTTTAGTGTACTACTTTAATAGAACACCGCAAAGGTAATACAACTTCTTCCTTTCCTCCAAATTTTTTGGAGAAAAAATGTCGTAGCTTAATTTTTTTTAACGTTTACCCTAATCGGTCATTAGATTTTATCCCACTGTCAGCGACTGGTCGCAATAGTCGACAACAGCCGGACGATGGGTGATAAAGAGCACGGTCTTACGACGGTCGGCCAGGATATTCGCCAGCAGGCGACGCTCGGTGTCGCCGTCGAGGGCCGACGTGGCCTCGTCGAATATCATCACGGGACGGTCGCGCAGCAGCGCACGAGCAATGGCGATGCGCTGTGCCTGACCCTCGCTGAGTCCGCCACCCACCTCGGTGAGCATAGTGTCGAGCCCCTGCGGCAGCGTCTCGACGAAGTCGGCACAGGCCATGTGGAGCACACGCCAGAGGTCGTCGTCGGTAGCGTCGTGCTGGGCCAGCAGCAGGTTGTCGCGCACGCTGCCGCTGAGTAGCGTGTTGCCCTGCGGCACATAGACGAAGTTACAACGGTGAAGTGGCGAGATCGCTCCTCCTTCCTCGTTCCTCCTTCCTCGTTCCCCGTTCCTCGTTCCTCGTTCCTCGTAAATCACCACCCTGCCTTCTGTGGGCTGCATCAGCGCCAGCACCAGCCGCACCAGCGTGGTCTTGCCGGCACCCGTCTCGCCAAGGATGGCGGTACACGTGCCCGGCCGGAAGTCGAACGTCAGGTGGTTCAGCACCGGCTCTGTACCGTCGTCGTAGGTATAGCTGACGCCCTCCAGACGGACGCCACAGGGCTCGTCCATCCTGATACCCTCGCCCTGCTGTTCCTCGGGCACCTCCTCGAGCTCCATCAGTCGCTCGGCAGCGGTAAAGACATGTACGAAGGCGGGGGCCAGCCGCGTCAGGTCGCGCGCCGGACCCTGTATGCGGTTCACCAGCTGGAGGAAGGCGGTCATCTGTCCGAAGGTGATGGTCTTCGCACTCATGCGGACGGCACCCCATAGGAACGCGACGAGGTAGCCCAGCGAGAAGCCGCCGTTGACGAAGAGGTTCGAGGCGATGGAGAACTGGGTGCGGCGGCGTACATGACGGCGCAGCTCCGACTGCTGATCGCCCAGACGTTCCACCACGCGGCTGCCGGCCTCGAGGGTTTTCAGCAGCATACGATGCTGCACGGCCTCGGTCATCAAGCTCTGTATCTCGCTGTCGCTGTTACGCACCCGGCGCGAGAACTTGCGCATCTGCGACACGTAGATGCGGCTCACGGCGAGAAACAGCGGGAGAATGGCTACGGTGATGGTGGCCAGCCAGCGGTCCATCTGCCACAGGTAGATAAAAGCACCGACAAACATCACCACCGTCGACACCGTGCTGGGCAACGTCTCGGTGATGAACGTCACCACCGTACGGACATCCTGCTCCAGGCGGTTCATGACGTCGCCGCTATGGCGCGTCTCACGGCCGCGCCACTCCGAGCGCAACAGGCGGTCGAGCATCTGCAGCTGCATGACGTTCTGTGCCTTCACGCCAAGGATGTTCTTGATCCAGACGCGCGAGATGCTCAGGGCAAACTCACAGAGTATCAGACCGCCCATCACCGCTACGGCCCAGTAGATGGAGCCCTCGCGGAAGCCCGACGCTATGTCGATGGCACGCTGCATGGCCCACACCATCAGCAGGCTGACGACGACACTCAGCAGGCCAATGACGGCGTTGAGCACCGTCTGCAGCCTGTTGCCGTGCAGGCGGCGCCACAGCCACCGCGTCAGTTCCATGACGGTGTACCGACTCTCCGGATTGTGCAGCCTCTCTATCAGTCCCACTTCTTAACTCTTAATTCACCTCGCATCAGCACCCCACATCATCTTCTCGCGCAGCGTGTTGAAGTAGCGCTGTCCGGGGCGTTTCACTACCTTAATATTATAGGGGGCACGCGTCACCACCAGCTTCGTACCCTCCTGACAGGCCATGGAGCGGCCGTCGACGGCCAAAAGGAAGCTGTTGCTGCGGCTCTCGACGTCGAGTTCGATGACGCCTGAATCGGGGATGACGATGGGCCGCGTGTTCAGCGAGTGCGGTGCCACCGGCGTCAGGGCGAGCACGTTCGTGCCGGGCACGATGATTGGGCCGCCATTCGACAGCGAGTAGGCCGTCGAACCCGTTGGCGTCGAGATGATGAGTCCGTCGGCCTGATAGGTGTTCAACAGCTGACCGTCGATGGTGGCACGAATGCTGATCATCGATGCCGTGTCGCGCTTCAGGATGGCGATATCGTTCAGCGCATAGTGGCCGTTGACTTCTATCACCGCACGGCTCTCCACCTCGTAGTGGCCCTCGTGGAGGGCACGGAGGGTGTGCTCGATGTCGTCGGGGTTCACGTCGGCAAGGAATCCCAGGCGTCCCATGTTCACGCCGAGGATGGGTATGCCCTTGTTGCCCACGCGCGCCGCCGCCTTCAGGAACGTGCCGTCGCCACCCATCGAGATGACAAAGTCGGCATCGAAGTCGTCGTTCTTCAGCACACGCGTCGCCAGCACGTCCAGCCGCTGGTCTTCGGTCAGGAAGCGGTAGTACTCCTCGTCGACATACAGCTCGGCACCGTAGACCGACACCCACGACAGCACCTTCTGCGTGGCTGCCGATTTACGCGACTGATAGATATTGCCAAACAGGGCAAATCTCAATTTTCGTTTGCTCATATTTCCCTTTTCTCAAATATTTGCGTGCAAAAATAACATATTTCTACGAAATAAAAGAAGAGAACAACAAAAAAATCACCTACTCGCCGAAGGACTGAACCAGGCGCACAGCCAGTAGGCCGTCAATATCAGGAGGTAGACCATGGCTACCTGCAGTACCGTGGGATGCAGATTGTCGATGCTCGCCGCCGGTAGCCGCGTAATCAGCGCCAGAGCGCCGTTCAGCCCGTTCGCGACCGCCGTCAGCACCACGGCAACAGGTGCCCAGAGGAGCGTCGCCAGCGACAGGTAGAGTATCAGCATGACGCCCGGTATGGCCACGAGGTTCGTCAGCAGGAACCACGTCGAGAAGCGTCCGAAGTAGTAGGCTATCAGCGGCGCCACACCCAGCTGTGCCGCCACCGACAACGTCAGCAGGCCCCACAGCCAGCGTAGCCAGCGGTGACGTTGCAGCACGTCGGCCCTCACCCACCCCTCGACGACGGGCATCCAAATCAGAATGCTCAGCACGGCGAGGTACGACATCTGAAAGCCGACGTCAAACAGCGTATAGGGGCTCACCACCAGCACGACGATGGCCGTAAAGGCCAGCGCGTTCAGCGACAGACGGTCGCGGTAGCCCAGCGACAGCAGGGCATAGAGCGTCAGCATCAATGCGGCACGCACCGCACTAGTCGGCATACCCACCAGGAAGACGAATGCCCAGATGGTCAGCACCGTCACCACCTGTGACAGCAGCCGCCAGCGACGGCCCACGGTGAACAGAGACAGCAGGGCGTAGATGATGCCCATGTGCAGGCCACTCAGCGCCAGCACATGCGACGCACCGCTGACATTATAGGTCGCACGCAGCCCGCGGTCCAGTGCCGAACGGTCGCCCAGTGTCATCGCTGCCACGAGGGCATAGGCCTGGCCCTCCAGTCCCTGCTCGCGGTAGCGCTCCAGCAGCCGCGCACGCTGGTGGAGGAAAAACAAGCGGGTGCGCCCCAGCCGTGTGCCGGCGTCGGGCTCAGCCGACTGCTGCTGCCACTGGCGGATGGTCAGGCCTTCGCTGGCCAGCACGTCGCGCTGACGTGCCGCCAGCGTGGCACCGAACAAGAACACCGCGGCGCCAATGACCACCGACTGCCACAGGCCGCGCCGCCACAACAGCAGCGCCGCCACCACCGTCACGGCCAGCAGAACAACAAATATGGGCACCATGACCGATGACATTGCACCGGTCACGATGCCCATGATAAGGATGGCGGCCAGACGCACCAGCGGTGTCGTCTCCGCCAAGGGGAAGATGTTATTTCGCTTCAGTATCAATCATTTTCCAGCATCCAGCAGCCAGAGCGCCACCCACCAGCGGGCCGACGATGAACACCCAGAGCTGAGACAGGGCCTGACCACCCTCGAACAGGGCGGGACCGATGCTGCGGGCGGGGTTCACACTCGTACCGGTGTAGTTGATGCCGACGAGGTGGATGAGTATCAGCGACAGGCCAATGGCCAGGCCGGCGAAGTTATTCGTCGCACCGTTGGTCTTTGCCGTAGCACCGAGCACCACCATGACGAAAATGAACGTCAGGATAATCTCGGCCAGCAGACCGTTCATCACGTTCTCCGAAGCGCAGGCGTTAGCACCCGTAGCCGTGCCGCGGGCCAGTCCGGGATCGGTCGACACGAGCAGGGCCAGTAGGGCGGCGGCAATGATGGCGCCGATGACCTGGAACAGCATATACATGCCGCAGTCCTTAGCGTTCATACGACCGCTGAGGAACACGCCGAGCGTGATGGCGGGGTTGATGTGGCAACCCGAGATGCCGCCGATGGTGTAGGCCATAGCCACCACAGCCAGGCCGAAGGCGAAGGCCGTGCCCACGATGGACGCCGTGTCAGCGCCACAGTTCAGACTCACGGCTGCACCGCAGCCGAGGAACGTCAGTACGAACGTACCGAACAACTCTGCAAAATACTTTTTCATAAGCGTTAGTGTTTAGTTGATTTTGATAGTTTGAGGTTTTTCTGCTGCAAAAATATGAAAAATATTCTTTACTTCCAAACGGAACGACAAAAATTTTCATTCCACCCAAAGACGGGGCTTTCAAAATGGTTTTCCAGGAATGTATAATTATCCGTATATCTATGCACAAAAAGATGACCTTTAGCACGCGAAGATGATGCTCCGTGTTACTTGTTGATGCGCAGCACGGGAGCGATCTTGTTGCAGGGCTGGGGCAGCTGCACCTCGAGACCCTCGGCGGTCTGGCGGGCGGGGAGCTTGCCGTAGCCGAGCAGGTGGACGGAGGTGATGGCCTTCTTGAAGTCGGGGTTCTTCTTGGCCAGCGACTTCACCACCAGACGACCGTCCTCGGGCCATCCCATGGCGGTGACGTAGAGGTAGCGTTTGGTCTGGTTGAAACGGATGTCGCGATAGTCCATGCCGTTGTACTGGCCCTCGTTGAAGCCCTGTGCATTAATGGCGATGTTCTTCTCGGCCACGGGACCCTCGCCGAACTTCACCCAGGGACGGGTGCCGAAGATGCTCTCGCCGTTCTGCGCCATCCATGCCTCCAGCTCGTCGAGGAAGGCGGCGGCCTTCTCATCGTAGGTGCCGTCAGCACGCAGGGGGATGTTCAAGAGCAGGTTGCCGTTCTTCGAGACGATGTCGACGAGCTGCTTCACGAGGTTGGTGGCCGTACGGTAGCCACGCTGATAAGTGCTAGTGTTGTAGTGCCAGTCGCCGATGCAGTTGCACGTCTGCCAAGGGTCGGCCATGATGGCGTTGGGTGCGCCGCGTTCCACGTCCCACGTCAGCGCCTTCTTCTGCTCGTCGCTGAGAATCTTGCCGAAGACGACGCCACGCGGATTCTTATTATAGAGGTGTGTGGCAATCTTCAGGCCGCAGTCGCTCAGCGGATAGAACGGCAGGACGGTGACGTCGAAGTAGATGAGGTCGGGCTGGTAACGGTTGATAGCATCGATAGTGCGGTCGAAGAAGTTGGTGACAAACTCCTGCGACGGCGGACAGGCACCGTTCTCCCAGCCCCACTGGGCGTGGATGCGACCGTTGTCCCACGAGCCCTGGCTCATCGGATGGTTCTGCTGATAGAGCATCTGCGGGTCCAGTCCTTCCCACCATTTGCCCTTGCCGTCCTCCTTCGTCAGGTTGCCGTCATACCAGACGCCCGCCTTGTCGCCCTTCAGGTCGTAGCGCTGCGAAGGTTCGAACCACGTCCAGGCGTGGTCAGCATGGAACGAGATGCCCAGCGGCAGGCCGGCCTTCTTCGCAGCCCGTGCCCAGCCCTCGAGGATGTCCTTCTTGGGACCGATGTTCTTCGAGTTCCACGGTTGGTACTTCGAGTCCCAGAGGTCGTAGTTGTCGTGGTGGTTGCCTAGCACGAAGAAGTACTGCGCGCCGCAGCGCTTGTAACGTTCGACGAGTACCTCGGGGTCCCACTTCTCGGCCTTGAACAGTGGCAGGATGTCCTTGTATCCGAACTCCGAGGGGTGACCGTAGTGCTCACGGTGGTAGTTGTACTGTCCACCACCCTCAAGATACAGGCCACGAGCCATCCAGTCGCCCGAGCCCTCTACACACTGTGCTCCCCAATGGGCCCAGATGCCGAACTTGGCATCGCGGAACCACTCGGGCGTCTGATGCGTCTCCAGCGACTCCCATGTCGGTTCGAACTGTCCCTTCTGCATCTGTTCGTGCTCCTCGGAGACGGGAATACGGTAATTTTGTGCGGTAGCCGTCAGCGCGACGGCAGCGATAGTAGTTAGTAGAAGCTTTTTAGTCACAGGTTCAAGGAAAAGAAGAAGCGTGTCCTTTGCGGGCACGCTTCTTGATTATCATTTTTCAATTCTCAATTATCAATTAAGGCCGAAAGCCGTTTTAGCACTGAGCGAGCTTGCCGTCAGAACCGAGCACATTCACAATCTTGTGGATGTACATCTTCTTCATGTTCTCGCGAGCGGGCTTCAGATACTGGCGAGGATCGAAGTCTCCAGGATGCTCAGCGAGGTGCTTGCGGATGGCAGCGGTCATAGCCAGACGAGAGTCTGAGTCGATGTTGATCTTGCAGACAGCGCTCTTCGAAGCCTCACGCAGCTGCTCCTCGGGGATACCGATAGCGGCCTCGAGGTGACCACCGTACTGGTTGATGGTGTTGACCTCGTCCATAGGAACTGAAGAAGAACCGTGGAGCACGATGGGGAATCCGGGAAGCTTCTTCTCGATCTCGTGCAGGATGTCGAATGCCAATGGCGGTGGAACGAGCACGCCGTTGACGAGTGTGCACTGCTCGGGAGTGAACTTGTGAGCACCGTGAGAGGTACCGATAGAGATAGCCAGAGAGTCGCAACCTGTGCGGGTAGAGAAGTCGATAACCTCCTCGGGCTTGGTGTAGTGAGACTCAGCAGCGCTGACCTCATCCTCAACACCGGCAAGCACGCCGAGCTCAGCCTCAACAGTTACATCGAACTGGTGAGCATAGTCAACAACCTTCTTTGCGAGAGCGATGTTCTCCTCATAAGGAAGGTGAGAACCGTCGATCATGACGCTGGAGAAGCCCATGTCGATGCAGTCCTTGCAGAGCTCGAAGCTGTCACCGTGGTCAAGGTGCAGCACAATCTCGGGATGCTCACAGCCCAGCTCCTTGGCATAAGCCACAGCACCCTCGGCCATATAGCGGAGGATAGAAGCGTTGGCGTAGTTACGGGCACCCTTAGAAACCTGCATGATGACAGGAGACTTCGTCTCGACAGCAGCCTGAACGATAGCCTGCATCTGCTCCATGGTGTTGAAGTTGAAAGCGGGGATAGCATAGCCACCGGCTACTGCTCTCTTAAACATCTCGCGAGTGTTCACGAGACCCAAATCCTTGTAGTTTACCATTTTGATTTACAATTAGATGATTTACTATTTATGATTTATTGTCTGTTTCCAATTTTTCGAGCGCAAAGGTACAACTTTTTTAGTGAAGAGTGAAGAGTGAAGAGTGAAGAATTATCTATCGCGTGTCATTTTTGACGTTTATTTGCAGTTAGCCCGCACGTCGGCACGGGTTTTGCAAAACGCAGTTTACAAAATTTACATTAAGCATTGAGCATTATGCATTAAGCATCAGCCCCACCTGATGGACGACGGCCGAGACGACCCACGCCACGACGGTGGTGTAGACGGCGGCGAAGGTGGCCCAGCGCCAGGAGCCCGTCTCGTGCTTGATGGCCACGATAGTGGCGATGCAGGGGAAGTAGAGCAGCACGAAGAGCAGGAAGCAGTAGGCCGTCAGCGGCGACAGACCGTCGAGTCCACCGAGCACACCCATGGTCGAGGCGACAATCTCCTTGGCACCCACGCCGCAGATGAGACTGACGTCGAGCTGCCAGTTGAAGCCTTGGAGCCAGAACACAGGTTCGATGGCATGGCCAAGTGTGCCGATGAAGCTCTCCTCGAGCGACGGGGCGACACCCATCGTGCCGAAATACCCCAGTGCCCAAACAATGATGCTGGCCACGAGGATGACGCCGCCCATCTTCTTCAGGTACTCCTTACCTTTCTCCCACGTGTGTCGCCCGATGGCCTTGGGCGTTGGCCAGCGGTAGGGCGGCAGTTCCATGACAAACGGTGTGTCCTCGCCCTTGATGACGAGTGATGAAAATATTTTACTCATGAAGACAGCCATGACGATACCAACGGCATAGAGCGACAACATGACCCACGCTTGGTACTGGGCGGCAAAAAACGTGCCGGCGATCATAATGTAGATGGGCAGACGGGCCGAGCACGACATGAACGGCAAGATCATCATCGTGATGATGCGTGAGCGGCGACTCTCGATGGTACGTGTCGCCATGACGGCAGGCACATTGCAGCCGAAACCCATGATAAGCGGGATGAACGACTTACCATGCAGCCCCATCTTGTGCATCAGCTTGTCCATGATAAACGCGGCACGAGCCATGTAGCCAGAGTCCTCCATCAGCGAGATGAAGAAGTAGAGGATGAGGATCTGTGGCAGGAACACGATGACGGCACCCACACCGGCAATGGCACCGTCGACGACCATCGAGCGCAGCGGCCCGTCGGGCATCAGCGTCGTCAGCTTCTCCGACAGCCAGTCGACGCCCCACTCTATCCAGTCCATGGGGTACTGTCCCAGCGAGAACGTCGTCTGGAACATCACGAAAAGAATCAGAAAGAAGATGGGAAAACCTATGAAACGATTTGACAGAACGTTGTCTATCAGGTGTGTCATATGGTAGGTATCTTCCTTCGTGCCGGTCTTGTAGCCCGCCTCCTTCAAGGCACCGTTGATGAAACCGTACTTCGCATCCATGATGGCCGTCTCCGAGTCGTTGCCCGTCTCCTCCTTGACACGTGCCGAGGCGCGGTCGCGGGCTGTCGCCAGGTCACGGAACACCTGCATACGCTGTTCACCGGCCATGTGGTTGCCCAGATAGTCAAGCACCTGACTGTCGTGTTCCAGCAGTTTCAGCGACAGGTAGCGGGTGGAATAGTGCTGGCGGATGTGCTCGTCGGTCTTCAGGTACTTCTGAATCTCACTGATGCCGCCCTCGATCTCGTGACCGTAGTTGATGTGGATGTGACGGGCCTCCTTACTGGCATTCTCGTAGACCTTGATGACCGCACGGAACAGCTCCTCGACGCCCATGCCGCTCTTGAACGACGTCGGCACCATCGGCACGCCAAACAGCGTACTGAGTGTCTGGAGGTCCACCTGGTCGCCGCGGCGTTCGAACTCGTCGTACATATTCAGCGCACAGACCATGCGGAGGTCCATGTCGACGAGCTGCGTCGTCAGGTAGAGGTTACGCTCCAGGTTCGAGGCGTCGATGACGTTGATGACCACGTCGGGCATCTTCTCGGACAGGTGGCTGCGGACATAGAGCTCCTCGGGCGAGTAGCACGACAGCGAGTAGGTGCCGGGCAGGTCGGTGAGACTAAACTCATAGCCGAAGAACGAGGCATGTGCCTCCGAAGCATCGACGGTGACGCCGGAGTAGTTGCCGACGTGTCCGTGGGCTCCCGAGGCGAAGTTGAACAGCGACGTCTTGCCGCAGTTGGGATTGCCGACAAGGGCAACGTTGATGTGGCGGCGCTGACGCAGGGCGGCACTACGCAACTCACTCTCTGTCAGCGGCTTTACTTCTTCCTCCACTCCACCGTCCAACTCCTGCTGCTTCAGCAGTTTGGCTTCTTCGGCAGACACCACCTCAATCATCGCTGCCTCGTCGTGACGCAGCGACACCTCGTAGCCCATGAGTTTGTACTTGACGGGGTCTTGCAGAGGGGCGTTGAGCAAGACTTCGACGGTCTTGCCACGGATAAAGCCCATCTCAATAATGCGCTTGCGGAATCCACCGTGTCCAAGGACTTTGACGATGACGCCGCTCTCTCCTGTTTTCAGTTCTGATAGCTTCATAAAAACAAAATAATTCTAAACCAGCGATGCAAAGGTACTATTTTTTACCGCAATCTTACCCCTCAGGCACGTTAATTTCTGATAAAAGCATGGAAATTGGCAGAAAAATGAGTACCTTTGTGCCTTAAAAAGTAAAAATGTAAAAAGGTAAGAAGGTAAAATGGCTTGCATACTACATATTGAGACAAGTACCGAACTCTGCTCGGTGGCCGTCAGCGAGAACGCACAGGTCATCTTCCAGCAGGAGAACCGCAACCATGCCGAGCACCTGGCATCGATGGTCGACGAGGCTCTGTCGTTTACCGACAGCCACGCCATCCCGTTCGACGCCGTCGCCGTCAGTTGCGGCCCCGGCAGCTACACAGGTCTGCGCATCGGCGTGTCGATGGCCAAGGGCGTCTGCTATGGCCGTGACTTGAAACTGCTCTCCGTGCCTACGCTGGAGTTGATGTGTGTGCCCCTGCTGCTGGGCGAGAAGATTGAAGAGGGCGCCCTGCTCTGTCCGATGCTCGACGCCCGTCGCATGGAGGTCTATGCCGCCCTCTACGACCGTGCCCTAAGGCCTGTCCGCGAGGTGGGCGCCGACATTGTCGACCAGGACACCTACCGTGAGTGGCTCGACCGCCAGCCGGTCTACTTCTTCGGCAATGGTGCCAAGAAGTGCATGGACGTCATCAACCACCCTAACGCCCGCTACATCGACGGTGTGGAGCCGCTAGCCAAGTGGATGATGCCGCTGGCGGAGCGCCGTTTCCTGCAGGAGCAGTTCGAGGACGTGGCCTACTTCGTCCCGTTCTACCTGAAGGACTTCGTGGCGAAGATGCCGAAAAAACTTCTTTAGCATTAAGCATTGAGCATTTAGCATTACGCATTTATGGATATAAAAGGATTAGACTACAACACTCAGCGCGAGAAACTCATCATGCCCGAGTATGGCCGTGAGGTGCAGAAGATGGTGGAACACGCCATCAGCCTGCCCACGAAGCAGGAGCGCAACAAGTGTGCCCGCACCATCGTGAAGCTGATGGAGACCAAGATGCCGCAGTTGCGCGGTAGCGCCGACTTCGAACAGACGCTCTGGGACCACCTCTACCTGATGAGCGGCCGCCAGCTGGACATCGACTGGCCCTACGACGTGTCGGAGGCCGAGAAGATTCACTCCAAGCCGCAGGCCATACCGCTGCCCCAGAACAAGATACGCCAGCGCCACTACGGCAAGCTGATGGAGGAACTTTTCGAGAAGCTGAAGCAGATGGCTCCCGGTCCGGAGCGCGACGAGCTGGTGCGCCAGGCTGCCAACCAGATGAAGCGTGACCTGGTGACGTGGGGCCATGGCTCCATGGACAACGAGAAGGTGGCCGACGACCTCGCCCGCTATACCGACGGTGTCATCCAGCTCGACCTGAGCACGTTTAAGTTCGAGAAGGTGTCGGCACCCACCACCGAGACCGGCAAATCAAAGAAAAAGAAGAAGTAAACGATGGCATCATTCGTCATTGAAGGCGGTCATCCGCTGAGCGGAACCATCACGCCGCAGGGCGCCAAGAACGAGGCTCTGCAGGTTATTTGTGCCACGCTGCTCACCAGCGAGCCCGTCACCATCAGCAACATCCCCAACATACGCGATGTCAACAATCTCATTCAGTTGCTACGCGATATCGGGGTGAAGGTCTCGAGGTACGAGGAAGGAGGAATGAGGAACGAGGAGAGAGGTGAGAGAAGTAAGAATACCTTTACCTTCCAGGCCGACGAGCTGAACCTTGACTATCTGGAGAGCGACGAGTTCGTACAGAAGTGTGCCGCCCTGCGCGGCTCCGTGCTGATGATTGGACCGTTGCTGGCACGCATGGGCAAAGCCGTCATCACCAAGCCCGGTGGCGACAAGATAGGGCGCCGCCGTCTGGATACCCACTTCCTGGGTTTCGAGAAGCTGGGAGCGAAGTTCAACCGTATCGAGGGTCGTGACGTCTACGAAATCTGCGTCCCTGCGCCAGCCCGTCCCTCAGAACATTCCTGCCCCCGTCTGAAGGGCACGTATATGCTGCTCGACGAGGCGTCGGTGACTGGAACGGCCAACATCGTCATGGCTGCCGTCTTCGCCAAGGGCACGACGACCATCTACAACGCTGCCTGCGAGCCATACCTCCAGCAGCTCTGTCACCTGCTGAACGCTATGGGTGCCCGCATCAGCGGTATCGGTTCGAACCTGCTGACCATCGTCGGCGTCGACACGCTGCATGGTGCCGACCATACCATCCTGCCCGACATGATCGAGGTGGGCTCGTTCATCGGCATGGCAGCCATGTGCGGCGACGGCATCCGCATCAAGGACGTGTCGGTGAAGAACCTAGGCATCATCCCCGACGCCTTCCGCCGTCTGGGTGTGAAAATCAAGGTGGAGGGCGACGACCTATGGATACCCCGTCAGCGCCACTACGAGATTCAGTCGTTCATCGACGGTACCATCATGACACTCGCCGACGCACCGTGGCCAGGACTGACGCCCGACCTCCTGTCGGTGCTCATTGTCGTGGCCACACAGGCCCGCGGCTCGGTGCTATTCCACCAGAAGATGTTCGAGAGCCGTCTGTTCTTCGTCGACAAGCTCATCGACATGGGCGCCCAAATCATCCTCTGCGATCCCCATCGGGCTGTCGTCGTCGGTCACGACCGTAAGATCACCCTTCGCGGCGGCCGTATGTCGAGTCCCGACATCCGTGCCGGCATCGCCCTGCTCATCGCAGCTATGAGTGCCACCGGCACCAGCCGCATCGACAACATCGAACAGATAGACCGTGGCTACGAGAACATTGAGGGCCGCCTCAACGCCCTCGGCGCAAAGATTACCAGAAACCCATAACTCCCATAGGTCCCATAAGTCCCATGATAAAGCCAGAAGAAGTCTACCGCATCGGCCGCCTGGGCAAGGCCCACGGCGTCAAGGGTGAGGTATCGCTACAGTTCGACGACGATGTCTTTGATCGTGTCGACGCCGACTATCTTGTCCTGGAGATCGACGGCATCCTCGTGCCTTTCTTTATCGAGGAGTACCGCTTCCGCTCCGACAACGTCGCCCTGATGAAGTTCGAGGGTATCGACAGCCAGGAACGTGCCCGCGAGCTGACTGGCTGCGACGTCTTCTTCCCCCGTGCTCTGGCCGACGACGAGGACGACAATCCTTCTCTCTCCATGCTCGTAAGCTTCGACATTGTCGAAGCACACAAAGGGATTAAGGTGGGCCGCATCGCCGCCATCGATGACTCGACCGTCAACCTGCTCTTCGAATTGGAGGACGGCACGCTCATCCCCGCCAACGACGACCTGATTACCGACATCGACATGGCCAAGAAGCAAATCACGATGAACATCCCCAAGGGACTGTTGGAATTGTAAAATAGTGAAATAGTGAAATCGTCAAATAGTCAAATGAAAAAACAGATAGCCATCCTCGGCTCCACAGGGTCTATAGGCACCCAGGCGCTGGAAGTCATCGAGGAGCACGCCGACCTCTATGAGGTCTACTGCCTGACGGCCAACAACAAGGTGGAACTGCTGGCAGAGCAGGCTCATAAATTCAAGCCTGCCGCTGTGGTCATCGCCAACGAGCAGCGTTACGACGAGCTGCGCCGATTGATGGACGACCTGCCCGACGTGAAGGTGTATGCCGGTGCACAGGCCCTCGACGAGATTGTCGAGGCCGGTCCCATCGACATGGTGCTCACCGCCATGGTGGGCTTCGCCGGACTGTCGCCTACCATCCACGCCATCAAGGCCCGCAAGGCTATCGCCCTGGCCAACAAGGAGACGCTTGTCGTCGCCGGCGAGCTGATTCTCCAGCTGGCACAGCAGTACCACACGCCCATCCTACCCGTCGATAGCGAGCACTCTGCCATCTTCCAGTCCTTGGTTGGAGAGGATCAAAACCCCATTGAAAAAATTCTGCTGACGGCCTCCGGCGGTCCGTTCCGTCTGAAGACGATGGACGAGATAGCCCACGTGACGAAGGCCGACGCCCTGCGCCACCCGACGTGGGACATGGGCGCAAAGATCACCATCGATTCCGCATCAATGATGAACAAGGGCTTTGAGGTCATCGAGGCGAAGTGGCTCTTCGGCGTCGACGCCAAGCAGATTCAGGTGTTGGTCCATCCGCAGTCGATCGTTCACTCGGCCGTGCAGTTCCAGGACGGTAGCGTGAAGGCACAACTCGGTGTGCCCGATATGCGACTGCCCATCCAGTACGCCTTCTCGTTCCCCCGTAGGTTGCCACTCAGTGGCGACAGACTTGACCTGTTTGCCGCCCAGCACCTGGATTTCTTCGAGCCCGACTTGGAAAAATTCCGCTGTCTGGCCATGGCCTATGAGGCGCTGGCTCGCGGCGGTAACATGCCGTGTATCGTCAACGCCGCCAACGAGATTGTGAACCGTGCCTTCCTTGAGGACCGCTGCGGCTTCCTCCAGATGGGCGACGTCATCGCCGAGACCATGCAGCGTGCCACGTTCGACAAGAACCCCGACTACGACATCTACGTCAAGACCGACGCCGAGGCCCGTCGCATCGCAGCGGAATTGTTGAAAAGGTAAAAAGGTAAAATGGTAAAAAGATAAAAAAGTAAATCGAAAATTGCTAAATCGTAAATCAATAAGATGGATATATTTCTGATTAGACTGTTACAGTTCATGCTGGCTATCAGCCTGCTTGTATTGCTCCACGAGCTGGGGCACTTCACCTTCGCCAAGCTCTTCAAGGTACGCGTGACGAGGTTCTACCTCTTCTTCAACCCACAGTTCCACATTCTCAGCACCTACGACACGTGGGTGCGCCGGCTGCTGAAGTTGAAGCCCGAGGTGGTGCCTTCGAAGGAGATCGAGGAGACCGACGACAAGGGTAAGACCAAGAAATACACGAAGAAGGAGTACGTCGGTACGGAGTACGGCCTAGGCTGGCTGCCGCTGGGCGGCTACTGTGCCATCGACGGCATGATCGACGAGACGAACACGAAACTCTCTGAAGAGACACATCCCTGGGAGTTCCGCACGAAGCCTGTGTGGCAACGTCTGCTCATCATGATTGGCGGCGTGCTCGTCAACTTCCTCCTGGCGCTGTTCATCTATGCCATGATCCTCTTCCACTGGGGCGACACCTATATCCCCGTGAAGGACATGACGATGGGTATGAAGTTCAATGCTGAGGCCAAGGCCCTCGGCTTCCAGGACGGCGATATCCTCGTGGGTACGGAAAAGGGGGCGTTCAAGGACTTCTCTGCCGACCTCTACCGTGACATCAGCGAGGCCCACCGTGTGGACATCATCCGTGGCGGCAAGCAGCTGTCTCTGACGCTCCCCGGCGACCTGAACCTCCTTGAAATGCTTAAGTCCGAGCCGTCGTTCGTACGTCCCCTGCTGCCCGCCCTCATCGACAGCGTGATTCCCGGCACCCCTGCCGCCGAGATTGGTCTGAAGAAGGGCGACCGCATTGTCGCCATCAACGGCAAGGCCATCGACTCCTACAACGAGTTCACCGACCAGATTGGCGTCCTCAGCGACGTCCTGGCTGCCGCCAAGACGCCTGCCGACAGTCTGAAGGCACGCACAGCCATTCTCGTCGTGGAAACCAACGGAACGGCGGCAGCAAACTCTGCACTTTCCGCTCTCAACTCTCAACTTGACACATTCAGTGTCACGCTCACCCCTGACCTGAAGGTTGGCTTCGTCGCCAAGGCCCTCTCCGACATCTATAAGCCCTACACCCGCGAGTACGGTTTCTTCGAGAGCATCCCCGCCGGCATCAAGTACGGCTGGAACGTCCTAGCCAGCTACGTCGACGACATGAAGTACGTTTTCACCGCTGACGGTGCGAAGTCGCTTGGCGGCTTCGGAGCAATCGGCAGCCTCTTCCCGCCGATGTGGGACTGGTATATGTTCTGGAAGATGACGGCATTCCTCTCCATCATCCTCGCCTTCATGAACATCCTGCCCATCCCCGCCCTTGACGGCGGCCATGTGCTGTTCCTGCTCTACGAGGCCATCACACGCCGTAAGCCGTCCGAGCAGTTCATGATTCGTGCGGAGTACGTAGGCTTCGGCATCCTCATCCTGCTGATGGTCGTGGCGAACCTCAACGATATACTGCGATGGCTGGGGTACATGTAAACGTTCCCCAGGAGTGGGACCAGTTCTACCTGAAGGACGTATCGTTCGTCAATCTGATGACACGACGCATCTTCAACGTCCTCATCGTGGCCAACCCCTACGACGCGTTCATGCTCGAGGACGACGGCCGCATCGATGAGAAGATCTTCGACGAGTACATGGAGCTCGGTATGCGCTACCCGCCGACATTCACCCAGGTATCGACCACCGACGAGGCCAACGAGGTGCTGCATACCACCGATATCGACCTCGTCATCTGTATGCCAGGTAACGCCGACAACGACGCGTTCACCGTGGCCCGCGAGGTGAAGGCCGCTCACCCCGACATCCCCTGCGTGGTGCTCACGCCGTTCTCCCACGGCATCACAAAGCGCATTCAGGACGAGGATATGTCGGTCTTCGACTACGTCTTCTGTTGGCTGGGCAACACGAACCTCATCATGTCCATCATCAAGCTGCTGGAGGACAAGATGAACATCGACCACGATATCCGCGAGGCCGGTGTGCAGATGATTCTGCTCGTCGAGGACAACATCCGCTTCTACTCGTCGATGCTGCCCAACCTCTATAACTACATCCTCGCACAGTCGAAACGCTTCTCGACTGAAGCTCTGAACCCCCACGCTGCCGCCCAGCGCAAGCGCGGACGTCCGAAGGTGGTGCTCGCCACGAACTACGAGGAAGCCATGGCCATCTACGAGAAGTACCACGAGAACACGCTGGGCGTCATCTCCGACACCCGCTTCCCGATGAAGACCATTCCCGGCCGTCTCTCACACGTCGAGGAGGGTGACCCCGAGGCCGGTCTGAAGCTGCTGCGCGAGATCAGGAAGCGCGACGAGTACGTGCCCCTCATCCTCGACTCTTCCGAGATTGTCAATGCCGAGAAGGCGCGCGCCGAGGGCTTCCACTTCATCGACAAGAACTCGACGAAGATGAACGTCGACCTCCATCACCTCATGGAGGAGCATATGGGTTTCGGCGACTTCGTCTTCCGCGACCCCGTGACGAAGGCCGAGGTGGCACGCGTCTCCAGCCTGAAGGAGCTGCAGGACAACATCTTCAAGATTCCCGCCGACTCGTTGGCACGCCACGTCAGCCGCAACCACATGAGCCGCTGGCTCACCGCCCGCGCCATCTTCCCCGTGTCGGCGTTCCTTAAGCACGTCACGTGGCATAAGCTGCAGGATGTCGACGCCCACCGCCAGATCATTTTCGACGCCATCGTCCAGTACCGCCGCATGAAGAACATCGGCATCGTCGCCGAGTTCGACCGTCTGAAGTTCGACCGCTACGCCCACTTCGCGCGCATCGGCGAGGGCTCCCTCGGCGGCAAGGGCCGCGGCCTGGCATTCCTTGACAAGGTCATCAAGCACCACCCCGAGCTCAACCAGTTCGAGGGTGTCGAGGTGTCCATCCCGAAGACCGTCGTCCTCTGCACCGACTTCTTCGACGAGTTCATGGACAACAACAACCTCTGGTCCATCGCCCTCAGCGATGCCGACGACGAGGTTATCCTTCAGCACTTTCTCCGGGCGCAACTGCCCGACTCGCTGATAGCCGACTTCTTCACCTTCTTCGACGCCATCGACGCCCCCATCGCCGTCCGCTCGTCGTCGTTGCTCGAGGACAGCCACTACCAGCCCTTCGCCGGCATCTACTCCACCTACATGATACCTTATCTGCAGGACAAGTACGAGATGCTGCGAATGCTCGCCTGTGCCATCAAGAGCGTCTACGCCTCCGTCTACTACCGCGACTCGAAGGCCTACATGACCGCCACACAGAACGTCATCGACCAGGAGAAGATGGCCGTCATCCTGCAGGAGGTCATCGGCCAGCCCCACGGCGACCTCTACTATCCCACCTTCAGCGGCGTGCTGCGCTCGTTGAACTACTACCCTATCGGCGACGAGACCGCCGAGGAGGGCATCGCCTCGCTGGCCCTCGGACTGGGCAAGTACATCGTCGACGGCGGACAGACGCTGCGCGTCTCGCCCCACCACCCCACGCAGGTATTGCAGACCAGCGAGCTCGATCTCGCGCTGCGCGACACGCAGACGCAGTTCTACGCCCTCGACATGGCGCACGTCGGCGACGACTTCAAGGTCGACGACGGCTTTAATATAAAGAAGGTACGCGTGAAGTACGCCGACGCCGATGCCGCCCTCAACCTCATCGCCTCCACCTTCGACCCCGTCGACCAGGTCCTGCGTCCCGGCATCTACGGCGAGGGGCGCAAGGTCATCACCTTCGACGGCGTCCTCCAGCAGGGTGTCTTCCCCCTGCCAGAGCTCCTGCAGATGGCCCAGCATTTCGGCGCCGACGCCATGAAGCGTCCTGTCGAGATCGAGTTTGCGTGTAACCTTGAACCCCCGGGGGGCAGGTTCTACCTCCTCCAGATCCGTCCCATCGTCGACTCTAAGGACATGCTCGACGAGGACCTCGAGCAGATACCCGACTCCCAGTGCCTGCTGCGCAGCTACAACTCCCTGGGCCACGGCATCTACGACGATGTCACCGATGTCGTCTACGTCAAGACCACCGACGACTTCACCGCCGCCAACAATCCCATGATAGCGCGCGAGATAGAGACCGTCAACCAGCACTTCCTCGACGGCGGTGGCTCCTACGTCCTCATCGGCCCCGGCCGCTGGGGCAGCAGCGACCCCTGGTTAGGCATCCCCGTGAAGTGGCCGCATATCTCCGCCGCCCGTGTCATCGTCGAGACTGGTCTGAAGAACTATCACGTAGACCCCTCACAGGGTACCCATTTCTTCCAGAACCTCACGTCGTTCGGTGTCGGCTACTTCACCATCAACACCTATACCGGCGACGGTATCCTACAGCAGGAGCTACTCGACGCCCTGCCCGCCGTCTACGAGACCGAGTACGTCCGCCACGTCCGCTTCCCCCATCCCCTGAAGATTATGATGGACGGCAAGCGGCAGCAGGGTCTTGTCCTACTGCCGCCCGACGAGTCGTGACACGACCTCAAACCGACAATTTGTTAAAAGAAGGGAGGCGTTTCAATACGCCTGCTCGTGTACGCCCTTGACGGCACGGCCGCTGGGATCGTTCATATTCTTGAAGGCGGCGTCCCACTCCAAGGCGATGGCGGTGGAACAAGCGACGCTGGCCTCCTGGTTGACGCTGCGTGCGGCGGAGTCGCTGGGGAAGTGCTCGGCAAAGATGGAGCGGTAGTAGTACTCCTCCTTATTGAGCGGCGGGTTGATGGGGAAGCGCTCGGCGGCGTGGGCCATCTGCTCGTCGGTGACGGCTTCGGCGGTGATCTTCTTCAAGGTGTCAATCCAGCTATAGCCGACACCGTCGCTGAACTGCTCCTTCTGTCGCCAGGCAATCTCCTCAGGCAGCATATCGGCGAAGGCCTCGCGGACGATGCGTTTCTCGATCTCGAATCCAGGTTCTCCAGACTTCTTCGGGCCACACATCTTGGCCTCGGGATTGGTACGCATGGCGACATCAAGGAACTCCTTGTCGAGGAAAGGCACTCGGCCCTCGACACCCCATGCCGAAAGGCTTTTGTTGGCACGCAGACAGTCGTAGAAATGGAGCTTCGAGAGCTTGCGAACGGTCTCCTCGTGGAAGGCCTTGGCCGATGGCGCTTTGTGGAAGTAGAGGTAGCCGCCGAAGATTTCGTCGGCACCCTCACCGCTAAGTACCATCTTAATGCCCATCGACTTGATGACGCGTGCCAGCAGGTACATCGGTGTGGAGGCACGGACTGTGGTGACGTCGTAGGTCTCGATGAAATAGATGACATCACGGATGGCATCCAGTCCCTCTTGGATGGTATAGTTGATCTCGTGGTGAACGGTGCCGATGTGGTCGGCGACGAGCTTCGCCTTGGCGAGGTCAGGGGCACCCTTCAGACCTACGGCAAACGAGTGCAGGCGGGGCCAGTAGGCACGTGTCTGCGAGTTGTCCTCGATGCGGTGCTCACTGAACTTCTCGGCAATGGCGGAGATGACAGAAGAGTCAAGGCCGCCAGAGAGGAGCACGCCATAGGGCACATCGGACATCAGCTGGCGCTTCACGGCATCCTCCAGCGCATCGTGGATGGCCTCGACAGAAGCGGAGTTGTCCTTGACGGCGTCGTAGTCGAACCAGTCGCGCTTGTAGTAGCGCTTCATGCCTGGGTCCTCGCTCCAGTAATAATGTCCAGGGAGGAAGGGTTCGTAGCGCTCACAGTGACCTTCGAGGGCCTTCAGTTCGCTGGCCACATACACCGTACCATCTGAATCGTATCCTATATATAAAGGTATGACGCCGATGGGATCGCGGGCAATCAGGAACTCATTCTTCTCCTCGTCATAAAGCACAAAGGCAAAGATGCCGCTCAGGTCCTCGAGGAAGTCGATGCCCTTCTCCCGATAGAGTGCCAGTATCACCTCACAGTCCGAGCCTGTCTGGAACTCGTACTGGCCGGCATAGCGGCGACGGATCTCCTGATGGTTGTATATCTCACCGTTGACCGCCAGCACCTGCTTACGGTCGGGCGAAAACAGCGGCTGTCCACCTGACTCTGGGTCCACGATGCTCAGTCGCTCATGGGCCAGAATAGCACTTCCGCCAGAATAGATACCACTCCAGTCGGGTCCGCGATGACGGATCTTCTGACTCATCTTCAATGCCTTATCGCGCAGCGCATGCGTCTGCTCCTTCACATTTAATATAGCTACAATTCCACACATAATGATATTTACGATTTAACGTTTTTCTATTTACTTTTAATTTGACTATCTACGATTCTTCTCCACGTAGTCCACAAAAGCCTGGTTGCAGAGGCGTGTTCCGCCAGGTGTGGGGTAATGGCCGGTGAAGTACCAGTCTCCGGGATGGTTGGGGCAGGCCTCATGGAGTCCCTCGATGCCTTGGAATACGAGTTCAATGGGCGCCTGCATATTCTTTGGGCGCAGCATCTCCACAATCTTCTGATTAATCTCATCGACGGTGAACGGCTCGTATAGGGCACGGACATGGTTGGCTTCCGCCACAGATTCCTTACACTTCCGATACACATCGTTGACCAGCTGCCAGAGACCGCGCTCCTCGATGAGTGCCATGGTGGCACGGAAGGCGCAGAACTCCTCCAAACGGGGCATATCGATGCCGTAATAGTCGGGGTAACGAATCTGCGGCGAGCTACTGACCATCACGATCTTCTTGGGGTGCAGACGGTCGAGGATCTTGAAGATGCTCTCGCGGAGGGTGGTGCCGCGGACGATGCTGTCGTCGATGATGACGAGATTGTCCTCGTAGGGCCTGAGCGAGCCGTAGCTGATGTCGTAGACATGGGCAGCGAGGTCGTTGCGCTCGGAGTTGTCGGCGATGAATGTGCGCATCTTGATGTCCTTCCAGACCACCTTCTCCGTGCGGACACTGTAGCCCTGACGACGGAAGCCATCGGTCATGCCGTAGTAGGCGACCTCGGCGGTGTTGGGTATATACGAAAAGACGGTATTGTCGACATCGCCGTCAATGGCCTTGAGAATGGCTGGTGTCAGCTGTTCGCCCAGCCGTTTGCGCTCCTGATAGATGTCCTGGTCGGAGCCGCGGCTGAAGTAGATGCGTTCAAAGGAACAAGCCGCCAACTGTTGGGCGGGCATAATCTGTTCCAGTTTCATGTTGCCATTCATGTGGACGATCAGCGCCTGACCAGGCATCAGCTCGTGTATGTTCTCTGCCTGCAGATCGAAGGTGGTCTGTAGTACAGGACGCTCGCTGGCCAGGGCAATAATCTCGTCGTCCTGATACCAGAAGGCGGGGCGGATGCCCCAGGGGTCGCGCACGGAGAACATCTCGCCGCTGCCCGTCAGTCCGCACATTACGTAGCCGCCGTCGTAGTGGTTCATCGTAGTACGCAGCACGTTCGCTATCTCCACATGGTCATCGATATAGCTGGTGATGTCGGTGCCCGTCAGGTTCTTCTCGCGAGCCTCCTGATAGAGTCGTTCCACCTCACGGTCCAGCCGGTGGCCCATCAGTTCGAGCGTAATGTAGGAGTCACCATAGATACGTGGCGACTGGCCCTGCTCCGTCAGAAAGCGGAAGACCTCGTCGATGTTGGTCATATTGAAGTTACCACACAGACAGAGGTTCTTGGCGCGCCAGTTATTACGGCGCAGGAACGGGTGAACGAATTGCAGTCCACTCTTACCGGTGGTGGAATAGCGCAGGTGGCCCATATACAACTCGCCTGCCATCTCCTGAGTGACACGCGAGAATATCTCGGTGATGGCATCCTTACCCTCAGCCTTCTCGCGGAACATATATTCGGTGCCCGGCTCTTTGTTCATGCATACCGTGGCCAGTCCCGCTCCTTCCTGTCCGCGGTTGTGTTGTTTCTCCATCATCAGATAGAGCTTGTTGAACCCGTAGGCCCGCGTACCGTATTTCTTCTGGTAGTAGTCCAACGGCTTCAACAGGCGGATCATCGCCACACCACACTCATGCTTCAGCTGTTCCATACTTTTTTCTTTTCTACAACGAATTATCATTCGTGTAATTCGTCTTAATTCGTTGTTTTTATACAAGCCTTGATGAAGCTCATGAAGAGGGGATGCGGGTGGAGAACCGTTGAGGAGTATTCGGGGTGGAACTGGGCACCGATGTACCAGCGTTTGTCGGGAATCTCGACAATTTCGACGAGATTGGCGGCAGGATTGATACCCACGCACTTCATGCCAGCCTGTTCGTACTCTTCCTTGTACTTGTTGTTGAACTCGTAGCGATGACGGTGGCGCTCGCTGACTCGCGGTTTGGCACCATAGGCATCGTAGACACGACTATCCTTCACAAGCTCACATTCGTAGGCTCCGAGCCTCATGGTGCCGCCCATCTGGGTGATACTCTTCTGCTCCTCCATCATGTCGATGACGTTATGGGGGGTGTCGGGATTCATTTCTGCACTATTGGCGTCCTTATAGCCCAAGACATTGCGGGCGAACTCGATGACCATCATCTGCATACCCAAACAGATACCGAAGGTAGGCACGTCGTGGGTGCGAGCATACTCAGCGGCGATGATTTTTCCCTCGATACCGCGCTGACCGAAGCCCGGACAGATAACGATGCCTGCCATACCCTCCAGTTGTGTGGCGACGTTCTCTACCGTCAGTTCCTGACTGTTCACGAAGTGTATGCGAACCTTCACGTCGTTGTAGATGCCGGCCAGGTTCAGACTCTCACGGATGCTCTTGTAGGCGTCCTGCAGGTCGTACTTGCCCACCAGCGCGACGTGTACCTCGCGGATGGCGTTGCGCTGCTTGTCTAAAAAGTCTTGCCAGGGCTTCATGGCGGGTGTCTCGCCCACGGGGATGCCAATCTTCCGCATGATGGCGGCGTCCAGTCCCTGTTTCTGCATACTCACCGGCACCTCGTAGATGCTCGGCATATCCTCACTCTGAACGACGCACTCCAAGTCAACGTTACAGAACGAAGCCACCTTCAAGCGTATAGCGTCGCTGAGGTGTCGCTCCGTACGCAGTACCAGTATATCGGGCTGGATACCCATCCCCTGCAGTTCCTTCACGCTATGCTGCGTCGGCTTTGTCTTCAACTCATCGGCAGCCTTCAGGTAAGGCACGTAGGTCAGGTGTACACACACAGCGTCGCGCCCCAGCTGCCAGCGCAGCTGACGGATGGCCTCCATGAACGGTGCACTCTCGATGTCGCCGATGGTGCCGCCCACCTCGGTGATGACGAAGTCGAGGCCCTCGTCGAGACCCTCGCGCAGCATCTGCCGCTTAATCTCGTCGGTGATATGCGGTACAACCTGGATGGTCTTTCCAAGATAGTCGCCGCGCCGCTCACGATCGATGACGGTCTTGTAGATGCGTCCCGTCGTTATCGAGTTGTTGCGCGTGGTGTGAATGCCCGTGAACCGCTCGTAATGGCCCAGGTCGAGGTCGGTCTCAAAACCGTCCTCTGTCACGTAGCACTCACCATGCTCATAGGGGTTCAGAGTGCCTGGATCGATATTGATGTAGGGGTCGAACTTCTGTATGGTGACCTTGTAACCGCGTGCCTGCAACAGCTTGCCGATAGATGCGGAGATGATGCCCTTGCCTAACGAGGAGACCACACCGCCCGTAACGAAGATATATTTTGTATCCACTGTGACAATTTACGATTTGACTATTTGACGATTTAACGATTTCAATTCTTCAATTTTTCTTTGATGTGCTCCTCATACTCTGCCAGTTCGCGCTCGCCGATGTGTGCCAAGCCGTAATGCTCGTCGTGCTGCGAGAAGTCAAGACCAACCTTCTCGCTGTAGGCCGAGACACGCATGGGGATGAGACTGTCGATGAGCTTGTAGCCCAGCCAGCTCATGGCGAAGGTGTAGACGAAGACGATGACGATGGCCAGCAGGTGGTAGAGGAAGATGACGAAACCGTCCCAGGTACCGGCGATGAGACCCTCCTGGATGAAGATACCCGTGAGCACGGTGCCGAAGATACCGCCAGTGCCGTGGGTTGGGAACACGTCGAGAGCGTCGTCGATGCTGGTATGTGAGCGCCAGTAGACGGCAACATTACAGATGAGCGTGATGACGAAAGCAATAAAAATGCTCTGACCAACGGTAACGTAACCGGCCGACGGTGTGATGGCCACCAGACCCACCACGCAGCCCACGGCGGCACCCATGGCCGACGGCTTACGGCCGCGCAGGCAGTCGAAGAAGATCCAAGTCATCATAGCTGTTGCCGAGGCGGTGTTGGTGTTCAGGAACGCCTTAATGGCCTGACCGTCAGCGTGCAGCGACGAGCCGGCGTTGAAGCCAAACCAGCCAAGCCACAGCAGGGCAGCGCCGAGCAGCACGAAGGGGATGTTGGCCGGCTCGCTCTTCTCTGTCGTGCGTCGGCCTAAGTAGATGGCACCGGCCAGGGCGGCGATACCCGACGAAGCGTGTACCACGATACCACCGGCAAAGTCGATGACGCCCCACCGCATGAACAAGCCCTCGGGATGCCAAGTCATGTGAGCCAGCGGACAGTAGATGACGAAGAAGAAGAACATCATGAAGAACATATAGGCCGAGAAGCGGACGCGCTCGGCGAATGAGCCGGTGATGAGCGACGGGGTAATGATGGCGAACTTCATCTGGAACAACGCAAAGAGCGCCAGCGGTATCGTCGCACCACCTAGCACGTTGCCTGCCGGTGTGGTATAGACCTCGGCACCTACATTCTGGAACATCAAGAACGTCAGCGGGTTGCCAATGACGCCGCCGATGTCGTCGCCAAAACACAGCGAGAAACCGACGACCACCCAGAGGACAGATATCAGTCCCATGGCGATGAATGACTGTAGCATCGTGGAGATGACGTTCTTGGCTCCCACCATGCCGCCATAGAAGAACGACAGACCGGGGGTCATCATCAGCACGAAGATGGTGGCGGTGATGAGCCACGCCACATCGGCGGCAGAGATCACTGACCAGTCACACTCAAACGACGGTTCACCAACCGCCAACCCTGCGACGGCAATGAGCGTCATCGCCGTCATCAGGATAATCCAACGTCTTTTTACCTTCATAATTATACCTTTTTATATCTCAATTCCTCAATCCTTTCCCCCTTTGCTCCACTTCTCGATACGGTCGAGCGCCTCGTAGGTCTTCTCATGGCTGTTGAAGGCGGTGAAGCGGACGTAGCCTTCGCCGCTAGGACCGAAACCGACACCGGGCGTGCAGACGACATTGGCGCCATAGAGCAGTGCCTCGAAGAACGACCAGGAGTCCATCCCGTCGGGGGTACGCATCCAGATGTACGGGGCGTTTTCGCCGCCGTAGCACTCATAGCCAAGAGCGCGGAGGCGGATAAGCATCCGATGGGCGTTGTCCATGTAGTAGTCGATGGTCTGCTTGATCTGTGCCTTACCCTCGGGGGTGTAGATGGCCTCAGCGGCACGCTGCGAGATGTAGCTCGTGCCGTTGAACTTCGTGCACTGGCGGCGCAGCCACAGCTGGTTCAGGGGGATGCGTTCGCCCTCGAAGGTGCTGACGCTGACCTCCTTCGGTACGATGGTATAGCCGCAGCGGACACCCGTGAAACCAGCAGTCTTCGAGAACGAATGGAACTCAACGGCGCACTTGCGAGCGCCGCGGATTTCATAGATGCTATGGGGGATCTCCGGGTCGCGGATATAGGCCTGATAGGCGGCGTCGTAGAGGATCAGCGCGTCGTTCTTCAGCGCGTAGTTCACCCACTTGCGCAACTCGGGCTTGGTGATGACCGTACCCGTCGGGTTGTTGGGATAGCAGAGGTAGATGACGTCCACGGGGCGACCCTTCGGCAGTTCAGGTATAAAACCGTTCTCGGCGGTGGTGGGCAGATAGCGCACATTCGTCCAGCGCCCATCGCGGAAAGTGCCGCAGCGGCCTATCATTACGTTCGAGTCGATATAGACGGGATAGATGGGGTCGGTGACACCGATGAAGTTGTCCCAGTGCAACAGCTCCTGAAAGTTGCCGGTATCACTCTTCGCGCCGTCATTGATGAAGACCTCGTCGACGTCGAGGTGTACGCCGCGCGTCAGGAAGTCGTTCTTCAAGATGGCCTCACGCAGGAAGTCGTAGCCCTGCTCGGGACCGTAGCCACGGAAGCCCTTGGCGGTGCTCATCTCGTGGGTGGCCTTGTGCATGGCCTCGATGACGGCAGGGGCAAGGGGCTGGGTGACGTCGCCGATGCCGAGGCTGATGACGTCGGCCTTGGGGTGCATCACCTTGAAGGCGTTCACCTTCTTGGCGATGTCGGCAAACAGGTAGTTCTGCTGGAGGTTCAGGAAGTGGATGTTTACTAATGCCATATTTCTAATGCTTAATTCTTAATGCATAATTCATAATTCTATCTCGCCGTCGAATACGAAGGCGGCAGGACCGGTCATATAGACGTGATTGTCGGACTCGCGCCACTCAATGCTGAGTGTGCCGCCATCCATCACGATGCTGCTCCTGCGGCCAGCACGGCCGGTCAATGCGGCAGCGACGGCGGTGGCACAGGCACCGGTGCCGCAAGCCTGTGTGATACCGCTGCCACGCTCCCAAACACGGACGCGGAAAGTCGTGTGGTCAGCGGTTTCGTCGCTGACAATCTGCGCAAATTCGATGTTGCACCTCTGCGGGAACGCGGGATGCAACTCCAAAGCACGCCCCGTCTCGCCCACCTGATCGACGTTGTCGGTGAAGATGACGTAGTGGGGATTGCCCATCGAGACGAATGTTCCTATATTCAGACCGCGGGATGCAATAAACTGGTTTTCATTCTCTAACGACGGCTCAAGCATATCGACCGTCACGCTTCCAACGATACCATCCGTCACATGCAGGCTCAGTACCTTGATGCCCGACAGCGTCAGAAGCTTAATTTCTGTCTTGGTGGTCATCCCACGCTCGTAAAGATACTTTCCGATGCACCGCGACGCATTGCCGCACATCATGGCCTCGGAGCCGTCGGCATTGAAGATGCGCATAGAGAAGTCGGCCTCAGGGACGGGGCTGCGGTCGATGAGCACAAGGCCGTCGGAGCCGATACCCTTGTGGCGGTCGCTCCAGGCGATGGCGGCAGCGACGGGGTCAGCGATGGGATACAGGCGGACATCGACATAGATGTAGTCGTTGCCGGCTCCGTGCATCTTCGTAAACATGATCTTCTGTGGCATATTGTTGTTCTTTCCCGTTTTCGACTGTCGTTTTGCTATCATTTCGACTGCAAAGGTATACAAAAAGACAGAAATCACTAAGAAATACGCCCGTTTTGTTTGTCTAAATAATCAAACAACTATCATTTTGTAATGTGTTTGGCTGTTAATGGTATCGTTATGTTTACGTCCTGCATACATATTAGGCTTTTTTGCCGCAAAGTGTCAATATGGTAATAAACGGTGCTTGGCTCTATCCGCATCGTTTTTTTACTTTTGGGGGCTATGTTTATAGATGATTCCCGAAAAAATGCGGCCTGACTGAATGCCTAATCGACGGGCAGAAAAGAAGGTGTCCGATTGCTTGACGGTGCAGATGTCGGCAACGGAGATGCGGGCTTCAGGAACGCCAGCAGCAATGAGTTGCAGCCGATTGCACTCGGGCAGGTCGACGTGCCACTTTGCCTCGCGCTTGCTGATTGACGGCATATCGAAACCTGCCTGGGCGAAGGCGTCATAGACCTCGTCGCCTACCTCAAAGCAGTCGAGACTGATGCCTGGACCAATCTGAACGCACAGGTCGGCCGGTTGCGAACCATATGCCGCCGTCATGTCCGCTATGGTCTGCTGGGCGATGCGCTGCACGGTGCCGCGCCAGCCAGCGTGAATAGCTGCCACGGCGTGATGACGAGAATCATAGATGAGCAACGGGATGCAGTCGGCAGTGCTGACTCCGATGCAGACGTCCGTGAGATGAGTCATCACCGCATCGATGCCCTCCAAGCGTGTCTGTCGGTCTTCTTCCGACAGTGTGAGAAACGCCTCGTCAATCCGTACGGACTGCGCGAGATGTACCTGATGGGGCATGATGAGACGGTCATCGCTGATGCCAAGCTGCTGGCACAGCAGAGCACGGTTCTTACGGATGGACTCAACATCGTCGCCACAGTAGCGGTTGATGTTAAACTCGCCATACGCCCCCGTACTGAATCCACCGTAGCGCGTCGTACTGAACGCTACCACATTCTCGTGTAAGTTATAATCAAGTAATTGGGGCATCACTTCTTGGTTTTCTTGGTTTTGCGCTGGCTCTTGGGTTTCACATCGCCCTCACTTAGGGCATCAAGCATTGACATCTGCTTTTCGTGCAGGTATTTGTCGACGGAATAGCCCTTCTCGGCCATCTTCAGGAGCAGGTAACGGCGGGCGAGCCAGGTTTGCCTGAGGTCGGGCAAGGTATTGTTAAGGCGGCGCGAGGCTTGCTTGTTGTTGGTTTCTACTTTGAAGGAGAGTGTGACAGGCTTGGTGAGGATGTCGCGCAACTGGTCGGCAAAGTATTCTGCACTACGGCGGACGCGGTCGAGGAAGTCGGCATCGCGAAGAGACTCGATAGACATCAATTGAATTTTCTGCTGCCATTTGACGGCAACATCGATGATGCGCTGGCGGATATCGATGAGCGTCTGGTCATGTAACTGCTTCAGCGAGGCATGACTGTGATAGAAGAACTCAGCGAAGATGCGCACCATCGACTCCTCCAAAAAGAGGATGGCGCGGAAGTCGAAGAGTTGCATCAGCAGATAGCGCTCGTACTCCTGCTTGAGCACAGGCAACTGCTGGATGCTACGCTCGGCTTGATATTCCTGCTGAGAGATGTATGAGTCGACACGCTCGTCGTTAATAACAGCACGAGCGTCCAAAGGGGATGCAAGCACCAGTCCTTCGAGTGTACGGCAACGGCTTAAAGCAACATACACCTGACCAGGAGCAAACGACTGGTTGGCGTCGATGATGGCGCGGTCGAAGGTCAGGCCCTGACTCTTGTGGATGGTGATGGCCCACGCCAGGCGCAGGGGCAGTTGTTTGAACGTGCCTTGCACCTCGCTCTCAATCTCGCGCGTCTGCTCGTTCAGAGTATAGCGGGTATTCTCCCACTCCAGCGGCTCCACCTCGATGGCATTCGCGTCGCCCTCGCAATAGACGGTCAGACGTTTTTCCGACGCCTCCATCACACGACCAATGCGCCCATTATAATAAAGGTGTTCGCCGGAGGGGTCGTTCTTCACGAACATCACCTGCGCACCCTCTTTCAGTACCAATGTCTCGGCCGTGGGATAGGAGTATTCAGGGAACGTGCCCTTGACCTCGGCGCGATACTGGTACGAACGGCCTGGGAGTTTTTGTAGCTCCGACTCGTTGTAGAAGCTGGCGAGGTTGTTGTGGGTAGTCAGACGGATATACGGCTCCTCAGGACGAGGGATGAACGTTGGCTGACAGCGGCTGTTCAGCTTCGACAACGCCTCTGTCGACGGATGCCCCTCGCGAATCTCGTTCAGGAGTGCGATGAACGACTCGTCCTGCTGACGATAGACATGCGTGAGTTGGATGGTCACGTAGTCAATCTGCTGCAACGCCTTCGAGCCGAAGAAATACGGCGTGTCGTAGTAGGGCTTCAGTATGCGCTCGTCTTCGGGCGTGACGACGGGCGTCAGCTGTGCCAGGTCGCCAATCATCAACAACTGCATACCACCAAAGGGCTGTCCGTGTTCACGGAAGCGGCGCAGCACGGCATCGATGGCGTCGAGTAGGTCGGCACGAACCATGGAGATTTCATCGATGATGAGCAGGTCGGACGAGGCGATGATCTTGCGTTTCTCCTTGCCGAAGTCAAACTTGCTCTCCACCTTCGCACCAGGCACGTAGGGAGAAAAGGGCAGCTGGAAGAACGAGTGGATGGTGACGCCGCCCGCATTGATGGCCGCCACACCCGTCGGTGCTACGACGATGGGCCGTTTGCGCGAGTGCTCCATGATGGTTTTCAGGAATGTCGTCTTGCCCGTTCCCGCCTTGCCCGTCAGAAATATGCTGCGCCCCGTGCTTTCCACAAAGTCCCAAGCCGTGCGCAGCTCGTTGTTTCGTTCCATAGCTATTGATTTTAGGCGCAAAGGTACGAATAAGCGAGTGAAAAACCAAAAAAATCCCTGATATCCTTGCGGACGCCAGGGATTTTTTATTGGATTATGGATGATTATTTGTCCTTGAGATAGGCAGCTACCTTTGCGGCAGTCTGTTTGCCACTGGCCATCGCGCGGACTACGAGGGAGGCGCCGTTGGCAGCATCGCCGCAGACGAAAACATTGGCGGGATACTCGGGGTGTTCTGGCTTCAGGAAGCCCATGGCGAGGAGCACGAGCTCTGCCTTGATGACCTCGGGCTCTCCGGCCTCGACCATGATGGGACGACCGCCCTCGGGATTTGGCTTCCAGTCGATGGGCTGGATGCGGACGCCGGTGAGGTGGCCGTCCTTGCCGAGAAACTCGAGGGTGTTGATGTTCCAGCGGCGGGTGCAACCCTCTTCGTGCGACGAGGTGGTCTTGAGGGTGCGGGGCCATTCGGGCCAGGGGTTCTGGGGATCCTCGGGACCCTCAACGGGCTTGGGCATAATCTCAATCTGAGTAACGCTCTTGCAGCCCTGACGATGAGCAGTACCGATGCAGTCGCTACCGGTGTCGCCGCCGCCGATGACAAGTACGTCCTTGCCTTTAGCGCTGATGCGCTCGTCTTTCGAGAACTCTATACCGGCGAGGACACGGTTCTGTTGCGCGAGCAGCTCGAGGGCGAAATGGACGCCTTTGAGTTCGCGGCCAGGGGCCTTAAGATCACGGGCAGTGGGGGTGCCGGTAGAGATGACGACGGCGTCGAACTTGGTGGCAAGCTGCGATGAAATCGCATCTGAAGAAACGGGACTGCCGTAGACAAACTCGATGCCTTCCTGCTCCAACAGCTTGATGCGGCGGTCGATGATGGCTTTATTCAGTTTGAAGTTGGGGATGCCATACCGGAGCAGACCGCCTGCAGCCTCGTTCTTCTCAAAGACGGTGACGGTATAGCCCATGTGGTTCAGGTCGTTGGCAGCAGCGAGTCCGGCAGGACCGGCACCGATGACAGCCACCTTCTTGCCGTTGCGCACGATGTCTGTGCGCGGCTGGATATAACCCTCGCGGAAAGCGGCCTCAATGATGGCACATTCATCTTCGCGATTGGTGGTCGGCTCGTGGTTGAAGCGGTTCAGCACGCAGGCCTTTTCGCAGAGGGCCGGACAGATGCGACCGGTGAACTCGGGGAAGGGGTTGGTGCTGCTGAGTAAGCGGAAGGCGAGCTCGAAGTCGCCTTTGTAGAGCGCGTCGTTCCACTCGGGTGCCTTGTTGCCCAGCGGACAGGCCCAGTGGCAGAAGGGTACGCCGCAGTCCATGCAGCGGCTTGCCTGCAGTTTGCGTTCACGGGTATTAAGCGTCTGCTCTACCTCGCCAAAGTCGTGGATTCTATCGTGAATCGGACGGTATCCCGCCTCCTGGCGGTGTATCTCTAAAAATGCTTTTGGATTTCCCATTTTTCCAATTGATAATTGATAATTGATAATTAATAATCTCTCTGGATGTCGGCGATCTTCTCGTGCAGGCGTGCCATCTTTTCCTCCTCAAGCACGCGCTTGTACTCGATAGGCACCACCTGGATAAAGTCCTCGATGTAGCGATGCCAATCGTCGAGCATGCGTCCTGCGAGGGCCGAACCCGTGTGCAGGTAGTGCTGACGGATGAGTTCAAGCAGTTCCTTGCGGCTGACGCTGTCCTCAACCAGCGAGAGTTCAACCATATCCATGTTGCAGAAGTAGTCGAAGGTGTGATCGGGGTCGTAAACATAGGCCACACCACCCGACATACCAGCGGCGAAGTTGCGGCCTGTCTTACCCAGCACTACCACACGTCCGCCTGTCATGTATTCGCAGCAATGGTCGCCTGCGCCCTCAATCACAGCGATGGCACCCGAGTTACGCACTCCGAAGCGCTCGCCTACCTTACCATTGATATAGAGTTCGCCCGATGTAGCACCGTAAAGTCCGGTGTTACCTGCGATAATATTTTCTTCAGCCTTGAAGTCGTCGCTCCTGCGGGCAGGAGGCAGAATAGAGATGCGACCACCTGAAAGACCTTTACCAAAGTAGTCGTTGGTCTCGCCCTCGAGGCGCAAATCCAGTCCCTTCACGGCAAAGGCACCGAAGCTCTGACCAGCCGAGCCCTTGAACTTTATCTTGATGGTTCCGTCGGGCAGTCCTTCCTCGCCGTACTTCTGGGCAATCACACCACTCAGCATGGTACCCACGGCGCGGTCGGTATTCTTGATGGCGTAGTCGAGTGTTACCTCTTCCTGGTTCTCAATGGCCTTCTGTGCAGCCTTAATCATCTCCTCGTCCTTCACGCCGGTAACCTTGGTGTAAGCACCGCGATCCCAGAACAGAGCCTTGTCGGTTGCGGGCTTGTGCAACAGGCGAGCGAAGTCGATGGTCTTCTGCTTGTCGGTAGCGTTGGCGGTATTGACCTCGATGAGCTCGGTGTGACCGATAATCTCCTTCAGGCTCTTCACGCCGATTTCGGCCAGGTATTCGCGAACCTGCTCGGCCAGGAAGGTGAAGAAGTTCACCACGTACTCAGCGCGACCCTCGAAGTGCTTGCGCAGCTCGGGGTTCTGGGTGGCCACACCCATAGGACAGGTATTGGTATTACACTTACGCATCATGACGCATCCCAGTACAATCAGGGGCAGTGTTCCGAATGAGAACTCGTCGGCACCAAGCATCGCCATGATAATCACATCCTTGGCGGTCTTCAGCTGACCGTCGGTCTGCAGGCGAACCTGGTTACGCAGACCGTTGATGACCAGCGTCTGCTGCGTCTCCGCGAGACCGATCTCGGGCGAGATACCTGCGAAACGCATACTTGATGCAGGGCTGGCACCTGTACCACCCTCGGCACCCGAAATCACAATCAGATCGGCCTTGGCCTTAGCCACACCAGCGGCAATGGTTCCTACACCGCTCTCAGCTACCAGTTTTACGCTGACGGCAGCTGTTGGGTTGATATTCTTCAGGTCGAAAATGAGCTGTGCCAAGTCCTCGATACTGTAGATATCGTGATGAGGCGGCGGCGAGATGAGCGAGATACCAGGGATGGCATTACGTGTCTTGGCGATGATCTTGTTAACCTTAAAGCCTGGCAGCTGTCCGCCCTCACCAGGCTTAGCACCCTGTGCCACCTTAATCTGTATCTCCTCGGCATTCACCAGGTACTCGGCGGTCACACCGAAACGTCCACTGGCAATCTGCTTGGTCTTCGAGCTCAGGCTTACGCCATCCACCTCCGAGTGGTAGCGGGCATTGTCCTCACCACCCTCACCGGTGTTACTGCGGGCGCCCAGCTTGTTCATGGCCAGTGCCAGTGCCTCGTGAGCCTCAATACTCAAGGCACCGAAACTCATGGCACCTGTAACAAAATGCTTCACAATGCTCTCAACGCTTTCAACCTCGTCGATTGGGGTTGGCTTAGCGGCCTTCTTGAAACCGAAGAAGTCGCGGATAAAAATGGGGCTCTCCTTCTCATCCACCAGCTTAGCCCACTGCTTAAACTTATCGTAGTTACCCTGACGGGTTGCCAACTGCAGCTTGGCGATGGTCTCGGGATTCCAGGCGTGCTTGATACCATCCTTACGCCATGCAAACTGGCCCTGATTCTGCAACGTTCCGTTTGTTGCGACTGAGTCGCAACCCATCTCGTGCAGCTTGATGGCATCGCGGGCAATCTCCTTCAGACCTACACCACCAATGGTGCTCACCTCGGTACCGAAGTAGCGGCGCAGCAGGTCTTCGCTCAGTCCGATGCTCTCGAAGATCTTGGCACCACGGTAGCTGCGGATGGTGCTGATACCCATCTTACTCATAATCTTCTTCAAGCCCTTATCTACGGCCTTGATGTAGTTCTTCTCGGCAGTGGCGTACTCCTCCTGAATCTTGTGGTGCTTAACCAGATCGTCGAGTACGGCAAACGTCATGTATGGGCACAGGGCGCTGGCACCGTAACCCAGCAACAGGGCAGCGTGCATTACCTCGCGAATCTCACCGCTCTCAACAATCAGGGCTGTCTGCACACGCTTACCTACGCTAATCAAGTAGTGGTGAACGGCACTAACGGCCAGCAGCGATGGGATGGCGGCATGGGTATCGTCCAGGTCGCGATCGCTCAGGATAATGTAGTTCACGCCCTCGTCTACACTCTCCTCGGCCTTCTTGCACAAATTCTCGAGCGCCTGGCGCAGGCCTTCTTCGCCTTTCGCCATCTCGAAGAGAATCGGCAACTTCTTGGTATTGAAGCCCTTGTAGCGGATGTTACAAAGTATATCAAGTTGTGTGTTGGTCAGTACGGGCTGTGGCAGGCGTACCATCTTACAGTTCGATGCATCGGGGGTAAGGATGTTGGTTCCTACGGCACCGATGTACTCTGTGAGGCTCATTACCAATTCCTCGCGGATAGGGTCGATGGCAGGGTTGGTAACTTGTGCAAACTGCTGACGGAAGTAGTTGAACAGCACCTGTGGACGGTCGCTGATAACAGCCAGCGGGGTGTCGTTACCCATCGCAGCTACAGGCTCCTGTCCGGCTGTGGCCATAGGGATAATGGTCTTGTCGATATCCTCCTGACCGAATCCGAAGGTAACCAGCTTCTGCTGCAAGTCGCTCACGCCATTATCCACATGACGTCCGCTCTTCAGCTTCTCCAGCTGCACGCGGTTCTCGTTCAGCCACTCGCGATAAGGATGGGCCTTGGCCAGCTTCTCTTTAATCTCGCCATCGTAGTAGATCTTGCCTTCCTGGGTGTCAATCAGCAGAATCTTTCCTGGCTGCAGACGTCCTTTCGAAACCACGTCGCCGGGCTCAAAGTCCATGACGCCAACCTCAGAGGCTACCACCATCATACCTTGCTTGGTGATAGTGTAGCGGCTGGGGCGCAGACCGTTTCTGTCCAGCATACCGCCTGCGTAGCGACCATCGCTGAACAGCAATGCGGCAGGACCGTCCCACGGCTCCATCAGAATGGAGTGATACTCGTAGAAAGCCTTCAGATCCTCAGAAATCGGGTTCTTGTCGTTGAAGCTCTCGGGCACCAGAATGGCCATGGCCTGTGGCAACGAGAGTCCGCTCATCATCAGGAACTCGAATACGTTGTCCAAGCTGGCCGAGTCGCTCATGCCGTCCTGCACAATCGGACGCAGGTCCTTGATGTCGCCGAGCGCCTCACTGCTCAGCACACTCTCTCGGGCCTTCATCCAGCCACGGTTACCACGAATGGTGTTGATCTCACCGTTGTGGGCCAGCAGACGGAAGGGCTGTGCGAGCTTCCATTTTGGGAATGTGTTCGTAGAGAAACGCGAGTGAACCAGGGCCAGGCCGCTCGTAAAGTAATCGTTCGAAAGATCGGGGAAGTAGCGACGCAACTGTCCGCTGGTAAGCATTCCCTTGTAGATAATATTCTTGCTCGACAGCGAACAGAGATAGAAATCCTCGTTGTCGATGCGGTTCTCTATGCGCTTACGAACTTTATATAATATACGCTCAAACACGGGCACGTTATCCTCGGATACACCCGTAACGAAAATCTGCTTAATGTCGGGTTCCACCTCGCGGGCAGCCACACCCAACACCTCGGGGTTAGTGGGCACCGTGCGCAGATGCATCAGCTGCAGCCCCTCGCGCTCAATCTCCTCAATCATCACGCTCAGTATCTGCTGCTGGGCCTTCTCGTCCTTAGGCAGAAAAACCAGACCTGTGCCG
>JAEEGG010001127.1_pt1 | contig 74151 bp, 57 predicted proteins | sample 9134161 | NCBI WGS metagenome assembly JAEEGG01 (sample SAMN16246543, study PRJNA631951) | gut metagenome | biome: gut microbiome; feature: rumen; material: CR-attached | host: Bos | place: Iran: Karaj | collected 2018-10
AACCACAGCCGCAGTCGTCCTGTCTTCATGATCAGCGCCAGGCGGGCTTTTTGTTTTTTGCTATCTATCTGATTCGTCATAGAGTTGATGATTGCTTGTAGTGAATATTATTTTAGTAAGTCTTTTAGTGCCTGCGAAGATACGAAAATTATTTGGAATTCACAAGGATTATTGCAGAAAAAACACTTTTTTTCTGAGCGGTCTGATATTGGATGGTAGTTTTATGTAAACAAATTTGGTGTATCACTTATAGGGTTCCATTTTGTGTCACAAAAGGGACTGTCCGAACCGTCCCTGTGTGTACGAAAAAAACGACACAGCCAAAGACTGTGCCGTTTTGTAAATCGCCCGGGAACCAAAAGGTCACCGTCGGCGGCTGAAGCCTGGCTGATCGGTTGGTGTACTGAAGGGCTGGTCCATTGAGGTGCCGCCGTAGCTGTCGAACGATGCCTGCTGAACGGTGAGTACCAGCGTGTCGTTGGCAGCATAGAACGTCAGCTCCTGGTCTATATCTGCGAGGGAGAGGGCGAGAGTGCCGAAGAAGAAATCAAGGATTGGTTTAAGACCATCAACATTGCGTGAAGCCAATCGCCAACGTATCTGGAAAATGGAAGAGATGGATGCTGACCACGTTTCAGCCTGGAGCAAGGGCGGCTCAACAAGCATCGATAATTGCCAGATGCTGTGTAAGACGCATAATAGAATGAAGGGAAACAGATAAAAAATGGAGAATGCCATCTTGTAACAGAGTCTGTGGCAGCAAGTAAGACCTTTTCCAACATGCTGTTTGAAAAAAACTTCCAAATCATTTGGTGGTTTCCAAAAAAACACTTACCTTTGCACCGTAATAATAAAGATTACAAAGAAAGAGTCAACAAAACACCCTAACCGGTGGACGTGATCAACAGAGACTCTTTTTTCTAAATGCGGCATATTAGTATCATGACCAGTGGGTCAGTATAAGGAGTATAATAATTAAATAATTAAAAACTCGCTGTTCGGGAGAATGGCGAGTTTTTTTTTGCACATGGATACAGTTTCTATGTGATTGGCTTTTGCCCCATTAGGGCGATGGTTTCCACACCTGTTTACCCAGGGCGTTGCCCTGGGCTTAGCGCTGCTGCACGTTCAGGGCGCACGTGCGAAAGCTGAAACATTTGTATGATTTAAAAAGAATTGTAAGAATTGTCTTGAGATGTCATTTCCTGAGGAAATTGGATGGAGTGACGCCAAAGTGCTTTTTGAACTGGCGGGTGAAGTGCTGTGGATAGTCGAAACCGAGCCTTTCGGCAGTCTCTGAGATGGTGGCTCCGCTCATCAGTAGCTGTTGGGCACGCTGCATGACGAAACGGCGGATATGGGAGGTCGCTGAGTCGCCGGTCAGCTCACGGATCAGGTCGCCGAAATAGTTGGGCGAGAGGAACAGCTGCTGTGCGCAGTATTTCACGGTAGGCAATCCATGTTGCCGCTGCAGACCGTTGTCATAGTACGCCCGTAGCAGTTGCTCGAAGCGAGGCAGCAGGTCTGAGTTTGCAGAAGTGGCAGTGGTGGAGAGCTGCAATGCGTAGTAGCGGGCAACGAGTTCCAGCACCTGTTCTATCTGTGAGGTAACGATGCGCAGGGTGTGTATGTCCTCACCGCGAAGCAGTTCCTTGCGAATCGCATCGAGCAGTGTAACGATGCTCTGCCGCTGCTCTTGCGTCATGAGCAGGGCCTCGCTGGTGGAGTAGGAGAAGAAATGATAGTCGGCCATGCGGCGGCCAAGTTCGGTTTTACGCAGCAGTTCGGTGTCGAAGAGCAGTGCCCATCCCTTTGTATGTATCTCCTCACCCATGTCGGTCTTGCCACCTATCTGTCCTGGGGCCACGCACATCAGCGCATGGCGGTGCAGGACGTATTGCAGCTGTCCGTAAGACAGGTCTTCCAGTTCTTCATCACCGATGAACAGGGCATAGACATCGTAGTTGTTCAATGAGTGGCGACAGTGCTCCAGCTCGTCGTAGTGGATGACCGAGACAAGCGGGTGCAACTCCGGTGCACCGATGTATCGGGCATAGTCGTTGACGTGGTGAACTCTTAGTATCTTCTCCATAATGGCTACAAAGTTACGAATAAGCGAGCGAAATTCCAAATTTATTTGAGTTTTTCTATTTCGTTCGTTACTACGATGTGGTTCGCTGGGGTATCACCCACGTGCTGCACGTTGACAATGTACCAGGTCTGAACACTTCACGCGACTGGAAGGACACCAACAAGTACGTTGCTATCCCACAAACTGAGATAGATGCCACTGAGGGTACAGAGTTCGAACTGAAGCAGAATCCTGGCTATTAGAAACGATGAAATCTGTAAAATGGGTTGAATTATCTGTAAAACTGTTAGGCAGTATATCATGATTTCTCCGTACCTTTGCAGCGACCTTATCGGATGACCGAGCGCAGAGACGTCTGTAACGCGTCGGTGAGGTTAGTGATACAGAAGAAGTCGTGACAGAAGAAGAACAATCATCAAAAGAAAGGATGAAATCAAAAGTTGAAGCTATAGTGCTGGCTCTTATGCTTGCAGCAAACGGTTTTGCTCAAGGCGTGACTGATGTGCATAGTCACATCATCACTCCTGAGTTGGTGTCGTCACTAAAAAACGAGGGGCGATTGATGGACGAGGGATTCCCTTTGCCGAAATATGACGTGACGAATCATCTGAAGTGGATGGACGAGGCCGGGATACGGACATCGGTATTGACCTTGGCGGCTCCGCAGCCTCACCCCCATGCCCTCTCTTCTGTGGGCGAGGGGGTAGCCGCAGGCAATAAAGGGGGTGAAAACTCTGTTATACGGAGCTGCAACGAAGCAGCGGCCCGCATCAAGCAAGAGCATCCAGGTAGGTTTATGTTCTGTGCGGCGTTGCCCCTGCCCGATGTGAATGCCGCTATCCGCGAAGCCATCTATGCACTCGACACGCTGAAGGCTGACGGAATCAAACTGGCCACGAACGTGGATGGGCAGTATCTTGGCGCGCCTGAACTCGACACGCTTTTCTCTGTCCTGAATGAACGACGGGCAGTCATCATCCTGCATCCCCATCGTCCTGAGCCAGTGAACCGTCAGGTGATGCTGCAGACACCGCTTGCCATGCAAGAATACCTCTCGGAGACAACCCGCGCCGTGTCAAACATGATTTCACGGAATGTACTGGCCCGCTACGGAAATATGAAGGTGGTGGTGCCTCATTGCGGTGCCTATCTGCCTCTGGCTGTGCCTCGCATGAAGTCACTGGTGCCTGTGATACAGGCCAACAAGATGGTAGGTGAGATAGACTGGGAAGCCAATCTTGCCGCATTGTATTACGACTTGGCAGGTGCACACTCGCCGGAGGTCATCCGTATGATGCTCACCATCACCACACCCGACCATCTGCTCTATGGCTCCGACTATCCATATGTCGCGCCGCAGGTACTCACGCAGAGTCTTGCAAGGATGAAGCAGTATCTGACCACAGAGGCTGACCTCGCGCCATTCAAGGAAATGATTTTGTGGAAAAATGCCAAGAGGCTGTTTGAAGCAACCAACGCCCTAAAGGGGGCGATGCATGAAGTTGAACCAGCTTTTTAGCCTGAACTTAGAGCCGCTGCCCATTCAGGGCGTTCTTGCGGAAGTAGAATTAAGAATCCTTCGAAGGCAGGGACTCCTTCTTCCAAGTCATTCTTATGTGGGGAATGCCATCGAGCATGAAGGTGTCGGATGTCTGCCTGAATCCTACGCCTTCATAGAATTCCCTGGCATATTCCTGAGCCTCGATGTCTATTCGCTTTGCACCGAAACATCCTACGGCTGTATCAATGGCGTGGAGCATGATCTGCCTGCCATAGCCTTTACCACGCTCGGTGGTGATGACTCTGCCAATGGATACTTCCTCCATGTGGGTCCCTGCAGGGCAAACACGAGCCAGGGCGACAATCTTCTCTTCATTCGTCAGCCATAGATGAATGGCGTCCTGGTCATCATCGTCCAGATCCTGATAGACGCAGTTCTGCTCTACCACAAACACTTCGCTACGTACTTTCAGGAGTTGATACAGCTCATCGGTGGTCAGCTCGCGGAACGTTTTCTCATGTAACTTCGGATTGTTATTCATGTCTGGTCTTCTTGTCTTCTCTTGAATCGACTCCGCAGCCGCTTATAGCCTTCAACACCCAGAATCGTCAGGCCTCCATACTGGCAGGTCTTGGCAAGTCCGAAGAGAACAACCCATAACACTCCTTTTGTGGCTGTACTTATAGGCAGCAGCATCTGGGCGAAGGAAAGGATATAGAACGGTATGCAGCACAACAGGACAATGACGCCTGTCCTGAACGACAGGGACTGCAGCCACTGTCGGATTTTCCCACCCACCTGGAATATCCAGTTCTTGTTCGTTCCTAAATCTGTTTCTTTTGTAAGTCTGTTGGTCATTGTATGGTTTCTTGTGTAAATGAATATGGGGGTCGGAGAGATTCATGAGGGTCATATTCGTTCTATTTGCTTCACCCCCTTGACGGTCTTTAGTCTCTTGATGAGCGACTCGAGACGTGTGATGTCTTCAAGCATGACAACCAGGGTGCCGCGGAACAAACCGTCATGGGAATCGATATTGATGCTGCGCAGAATCAGTTTCTCCTCCTTGGCAATCACACTCGTCAGATTGTTCACTATGCCGATGTCGTCAACACCGATGACCCGCAGTGAAATGCTGTATTGTGAAGCTCCTTTGCCCGACCACTTTGCCTTGACCACCCGGTAGCCGAAACGACGGCGCAGCTCTGGAGCATTGGGACAGTCGGTACGATGGATCTTGATGCCACCACTGACCGTCACAAAGCCGAAGACGCTGTCGCCATAGATGGGATTACAGCAGCGAGCCAGCTGATACTCAACGCCTTTCAGGTTGCGGTCGATGATGAGCACATCGTCGTTGACTGGTGGCTGGGGAATATGTTCCTCGAGTTCGAACTCATCGGCACTGCGTGCCTGATTATCACCGGTTATCGCACGGTCGCCCTGCTTCACATTGAGATAGGTCTCGATGAACGTATTCATATCGAGCGTTCCGTCGGCTATCTGCCGATAGAACTCACTGACTTCCTTATAATGCAGCTTCTTGACGACTTGCTGCATGACAGACTCCTCCAAGTCGATCTTCTTGTTCTTGAACTTCCGTTCAATCATCTCCTTGGCAAAGAGCGCCTCCTTGACCTGGGTCTCTTTCAGTGCCAGCCGTATCTTGGACTTGGCACGGGAGGTCTTCACCACAGACAGCCATTCCTGCTTGGGCTTCTGATTCGTGGCCGTCATGATTTCCACCTGATCGCCGGAACGTAGCAGCTGTCGGAATGACACTACCTTATTATTAATACGCGCGCCCACACATGAGTTGCCGATCTTGGAATGGATGTGGTAGGCCATGTCGAGCACGGTGGCTCCCTTGGGGAACTTCAGCAGGTCACCTCTGGGTGTGAAGACAAACACCTCGTCTTCGTAGAGGTCCATCTTGAACTGGTCCATGGCTTCTTCTCCGTCGCTGGTCTCGAGCATCTGCCGGATATTGGTCAGCCACTCATCCAGCCCTGACTCGCCCTTCACGCCCTTATATCGCCAGTGGGCAGCCACACCCTTTTCTGCTATCTCATCCATCCGCTCTGTCCTGATCTGGACTTCCACCCATTTCTGCTGAGGGCCGAGAACCGTGATATGAAGGGACTCATAGCCATTAGACTTGGGTACACTGAGCCAGTCGCGTAGGCGTTTGGGATTGGGCTGGTACATGTCTGTGACGATGGAATAGACCTGCCAACAGTGCATCTTCTCCTTTTCAACGGGTGAGTCGAGAATGATGCGGATGGCAAAGAGATCGTATACGCCCTCGAAGCCGCACTTCTGCTTTTTCATCTTCTGCCAGATGGAATGGATGCTCTTTGTGCGTCCTTTGATATGGAACTTCAGACCAGCTGCCTGCAGTTTCTCACTGATAGGGCGGATAAAACTGTCGATGTAGGCATCGCGGCTCTTCTTGGTTTCACTCAGCTTGTCTTTGATCAGGTAATAAGCGTCGTGTTCCATGTATTTCAAGGAGAGGTCCTCCAGCTCGCTTTTCAGCTTATAGAGTCCCAGCTTATGAGCCAGGGGCGCATAGAGGTAAGCTGCCTCCTGTGACACCTCCTGGCGGGCAGACTCCTGAGCGGCGTCGCGAATCTGCCGCATCAGGTTCACACGGTCTGCTATCATGATCAGAATCACACGCATGTCCTCGGCAAAGGACAGCAGCAGATTGCGGAAGTTCTCGCTTTCTATGACGGGATTCTTCTTATAGAGTTCCTGAATGCGCTGAAGCCCGTGAAGGATCCTTGCCACGCTGACACCGTATTCCTCCCCTACCCGCTCAATGGTCAGATATCCATTCTCTACGCTTGGATGAAGCATGATGGCCATCACTGCGTCACGTCTCAGGCCGATTTCGCTGACAGTGATGAGTGCTGTCTGCAAACCTGTCAGGATGGGATTGAGGCCGAAGACGTCACGCTGCACCTGCTGACGCTCTATGCAGAGCAGCAGATGGTGGCGGATTTTCTCCTCGTCACCAGGCTGAAGTGACTCACCTACCAGCTCCTTCAACTGAGCGTAAAGTTTCAGCGTTTCTTCGCGTTCTTCTGTCGTAAAGGTGAATTTATCTACCATAAAATCATTATTTTTGATGCAAAGTTATAAATTTCTTCGGATTTTTGCGCATTTTTGCGGAAAAGTTATTATTTTTGCAGAAAGAAATCTTAAAACCCACGATTATGCTATCAGAAAAAGACCTAAAACAGCTCGCTCAAAAGGGTATAACCGAAGAGCAGATTCAGACCCAGTTAGAAGAATTCAAGACCGGTTTCCCCTTTCTCAAGCTGAAAGCTGCTGCCAGTATTGAAGACGGTATTGTAGCAACAAGTGAGGCTGACAAGCAAGCCTACGAAGAGGCGTGGAACAAGTACAAGAAGGAAGGTCACAAGATTGTGAAGTTTGTGCCTGCTTCTGGTGCTGCCAGCCGTATGTTCAAGGATATGTTTGCATTTCTTGATGCAGACTATCAAGTGCCCACCACCCCGTTCGAGAAGCAGTATTTTGACAACATCGAGAAATTCGCCTTCTACGATGCCCTTGACGCTGTCTGCCGGAAGAACGAAGGAAAGAGCATCAAGTATCTCATTAGCGAAGGCGACTACAAAGCTGTGGTTGCCAACATGTTGTTCGAGAAAGGCTTGAACTACGGCCAGCTGCCTAAGGGCCTGCTGCTGTTCCACAAGTATCCCGAGGGGGCACGCACTCCTATGGAGGAACACCTGGTTGAAGGTGCTCTCTATGCTGCATCCAACGGCGAAGCCAATGTCCACTTCACCGTATCACATGAGCACATGGACCTCTTCAAGAAGAAGGTTGAGGCAAAGGCTGATGGCTATGCAGAGAAATATGGTGTGAAATACGACATCTCGTTCTCTGAGCAGAAGCCTTCTACAGATACGATTGCAGCCAATCCGGACAATACACCTTTCCGCAACGAGGACGGCTCTCTGCTTTTCCGTCCGGGCGGACACGGCGCACTGATTGAGAACCTGAACGAGATTGATGCTGATATTATCTTCATCAAGAACATTGACAATGTGGTTCCTGATCGCATCAAGCAAGACACGGTGGAATACAAGCAAGTCATAGCCGGCGTATTGGTGAACCTGCAGAAACTGACATTCAAATATCTGAAGGAACTGGAAGCAGGAATACCTTCACATGAGAAGCTGCGCGAGATAGAACACTTCGTGGAACACGCATTCTGTCGCCGACCTGGCATCAAGACCTTGAACGATGAGGAGCTGGCTGCCTATCTGAAAGCAAAGCTGAACCGTCCGATGCGAGTCTGTGGCGTAGTGAAGAATGTGGGCGAGCCTGGCGGAGGACCGTTCCTTACCTATAATCAGGACGGAACCATCTCACTGCAAATCCTGGAGTCGAGCCAGATTGACAAGAACAACAAGGAGTACATGCAGATGTTTACCCAGGGTACACACTTCAACCCGGTAGACCTGGTATGTGCAGTGAAGGATTATCATGGCAATCCTTTTAACCTGCCCGACTTTGTCGACCGTACCACCGGTTTTATCTCTTCCAAGTCAAAGAACGGAAAGGAGCTGAAGGCTCTGGAGCTGCCTGGCCTGTGGAATGGCGCTATGAGCAACTGGAACACCGTTTTTGTTGAGGTGCCCCTCTCCACCTTCAATCCGGTGAAGACTGTCAACGACCTGCTTCGCGATCAACATCAGTAAGACAAATATTCATCATGACAGATACTCCGTGGGTGTTTTTAAGTACCCACGGAGTTTTTTCTGTGGGTTTTTGGCACGATGTTTGCAAAATAATTAGTACCTTTGCAAACGAAAGGAAGAGTAATAAACAAATAACCCATTTGAATGACAAGTCAGTTTTCACCCAAGGTTTCCGAAGTGTTGGCCTTCTCGCGTGAGGAGGCTGCTCGTCTTGCGAGCAGAAGTGTAGGCCCCGAGCACCTGTTGCTGGGCTTACTCAGAATGAAGGAAGGACCCGTAATAGACGTGTTCCATCGACTGCACTTAAACCTGAGCTCAGTCAAGGAAAAGCTGGAGCAGAAAGTAAGGGAGGACGAGATCATGCAACCCATACACACCGCTGACCTGGTGCTTAACGAAAGAGCGAGCAATATTCTGAAACTCGCTGTCTTAGAGGCACGTATGCAACGCACCAACAAAGTGGATGAGGAGCATCTCCTATTGGCAATCCTTCACGACCAAGGAAACAACGGAGCCAAACAAGTATTAGAATTAAACGACATGAATTACGAGGACGTACAGGCCATGCTTCACTCGCCGATGCCCACCAGCATCAGCGATGGCATTCATCTGCCCGATGAAGACGAAGATGACTATGAGGAAGCAGGAACACAGAGCAACAATACACAGCGATCAGCATCGAATACAACGACACAAACCCAGACGAAGGACGGTAAGTCCAAGACTCCTGTGCTCGACAATTTCAGCACGGATCTGACACAAGCTGCCCTGGACGGGAAACTGGATCCATGCGTGGGCCGAGAGCGTGAAATACAGCGGATTATCGAAATACTGGGACGCCGTAAGAAGAACAATCCCATCCTTATCGGTGAGCCTGGAGTGGGTAAAAGCGCCATTGTGGAAGGACTGGCGCAGATGATAGCTCAACGCCATACTTCTCCCATGCTTTTCGGTAAGCGTTTGGTGACACTTGACATGACTGCCATTGTGGCAGGCACCAAATACCGTGGTCAGTTCGAGGAGCGTATTCGTCAGTTGCTCAAGGAGTTGGAACAGAACGACGATGTCATCGTGTTCATTGACGAGATTCACACACTCATCGGAGCAGGTTCCACACCAGGCTCCATGGATGCGGCAAACATCATGAAACCGGCTTTGGCCAGGGGAACCATACAATGCATCGGTGCAACGACACTCGATGAGTATCGCAACTCCATAGAGAAAGACGGAGCGTTGGAACGCAGATTCCAGAAAGTGCTCGTGGAACCAACAACCCGTGAGGAAACGCTCCAGATACTCCGCAACGTGAAAGACCGCTACGAGCACCATCACCACGTATCCTATACAGACGGGGCTTTGGAGGCTTGTGTCAAATTGACAGACCGGTATGTCACTGACCGATTTTTCCCTGACAAGGCCATTGATGCATTAGATGAAGTAGGTTCGCGCGTACATTTATTAAATGCACAGATTCCTCCAGAGATTTCTGAGAAGGAGAAGGAACTTTCAACAGTGAAAGAAAGGAAGCACGCTGCCGTCAGGAACCAGAACTTCGAGTTGGCTGCCAGCTACCGGGACCGTCAGACTGTTCTTGAGAAGGAACTGGAGGAACTGAACACACGTTGGCAAAACGGTGATGGCCAGGACTGTCAGGAAGTAACCGAGAAGGACGTGGAAAACGTGATTTCCATGATGACTGGTGTGCCCGTTCAGCGAATGGCACAGCAAGAAGGCATCCGTTTGAAAGGGATGGCTCAAGAGCTGAAAAACGCTGTCATAGCACAAGACCAGGCCATTGACAAGATGGTACATGCCATTCAGAGAAACCGCGTAGGCCTGCGTGACCCGAACCATCCTATTGGCGCTTTCATGTTCCTTGGTCCCACGGGCGTAGGAAAAACATACCTTGCCAAGAAACTGGCAGATTTCATGTTTGGATCGCCGGAAGCCCTGATACGTATTGACATGAGCGAATACACGGAATCGTTCAACACCTCGCGTCTTATTGGTGCACCTCCGGGATATGTTGGCTATGAAGAGGGTGGACAGCTTACCGAACGTGTCCGCAGACACCCCTACTCCATCGTCCTGCTCGACGAGATAGAGAAAGCCCATCCCAATGTCTTCAATATGCTTCTGCAGGTGCTTGACGAAGGACGACTCACAGACGGTAACGGGCGGCTGATTGATTTCCGCAACACGGTTGTCATCATGACTTCCAATGCAGGAACCCGTCAACTGAAGGACTTCGGACGCGGCGTAGGTTTCACAGCAGGAAACGTAGGACTGGCAATGAACGAGAAAGACAAGGAACATGCGCGAAGCATTGTGCAGAAGGCTCTGTCCAGACAGTTCTCGCCGGAATTCCTGAACAGGCTGGATGAAATCATCACATTCGACCAGCTTGACCTGAATGCCATCAGACGTATCATTGACATAGAGCTTCGCAGCCTCTACAAACGTATCAGTGACCTGGGATATACCATTGAGCTGACCGATGAGGCGAAGGACTTTGTGGCTAACAAAGGCTACGATGTGCAATTTGGTGCACGTCCGCTGAAGCGCGCCATTCAGACCTATATTGAAGACGGCGTTTGTGAAAGACTGATCGGAGAGGAACTCCCGAAAGGTGCAACAATCCGTGTCACAAAGGCATCAGACAAGGACGAACTGCTGTTTGAAACGGTGTAATCTGATATAAATCAGCATTATCTGAGAAATAATCTCTTCAAAATTTGGTGGAAAACAGAATAATTAGTAACTTTGCAGCCGCAAATCGGGAAAGGGGGTCTGTACCCTCTCCGAAATACAATTCACATAAAGTCCAACTTTATAATTTACAAACAAACATCTATTAATTATTTATGTCAGAATTAACAAAGAACGTGAAGCCGCTCGAAGACTTCAACTGGGAAGAATTCGAAAACGGCACCGTAGCAAGCGTCAGCAAGGAAGAACTTGACAAGGCGTACGACGAAACCCTGAACAAGGTGGCCGACCATCAGGTAGTTGACGGCAAAGTCATCTCCGTTGACAAGAAGGAAGTTGTTGTCAACATCGGTTACAAGAGCGACGGTATTATCCCCGCCAGCGAATTCCGCTACAACCCTGACCTGAAAATTGGCGACACCGTAGAAGTCTACGTGGAGAGCGCTGAAGACAAGAAAGGTCAGCTGATCCTCTCTCACAAGAAGGCACGCCTGAGCAAGGCTTGGGATCGTGTGAATGCAGCTCTCGAGGCAGAGGAGGTTGTACAGGGCTTCATCAAGTGCCGCACGAAGGGCGGTATGATTGTCGACGTGTTTGGTATCGAGGCTTTCCTGCCCGGCTCGCAAATCGACGTTCACCCCATACGCGACTACGATCAGTTCGTAGGCAAGACCATGGAATTCAAGATTGTCAAGATCAATCAGGAGTTCCGCAATGTTGTTGTTTCACACAAGGCTCTCATCGAGGCAGAGCTGGAGCAGCAGAAGAAGGAGATTATCTCGAAGCTGGAGAAGGGACAGATTCTGGAAGGTACTGTCAAGAACATTACCAGCTACGGCGTATTCGTAGACCTTGGAGGTGTAGACGGACTCATCCATATTACAGACCTGAGCTGGGGTCGTGTCGACGATCCTAAGAAGGTGGTTGAGCTCGACCAGAAGATCAATGTGGTTATCCTCGACTTCGACGACGAGAAGAAGCGCATTGCACTCGGTTTGAAGCAGCTCACTCCTCATCCTTGGGATGCACTGGATGCCGACCTGAAAGTGGGTGACCACGTGAAGGGTAAGGTAGTAGTCATTGCCGACTACGGTGCATTCGTAGAGGTTCAGCCTGGTGTAGAGGGTCTGATTCACGTCAGTGAAATGTCCTGGAGCCAGCACCTGCGCTCTGCTCAGGAATTCCTGAAAGTTGGTGACGAGATCGAGGCTGTCATCCTGACACTTGACCGTGACGAGCGTAAGATGTCTTTGGGCATCAAGCAGCTGAAGGAAGATCCCTGGGAGAACATCGAGACCAAATATCCTGTTGGTTCTAAGCATAATGCCAAGGTCCGCAACTTCACCAACTTCGGTGTCTTCGTTGAGCTCGAGGAAGGTGTTGATGGTCTGATTCACATCAGCGACCTCAGCTGGACCAAGAAGGTGAAGCATCCCTCTGAGTTCACTCAGGTAGGCGCTCCCATCGACGTCATCGTGCTTGACATTGACAAGGAGAACCGCCGTCTCTCTCTCGGCCACAAGCAGTTAGAGGATAATCCTTGGGATGTGTTCGAGGAGAAGTATACTGTTGGTTCCATCCACACCGGTAAGATTATCGAGCTGTTGGAGAAGGGTGCCGTTGTAGCACTTGAGGACAATGTGGAAGGCTTCGCCACTCCTAAGCACCTGGTCAAGGAAGACAACACTCAGGCTCAGCAGGGTGAGGAACTGCCCTTCAAGGTGATCGAGTTCAACAAGGACTCCAAGCGCATCATCCTGTCGCACAGCCGTACATTTGAGGATCCGCAGCGTGAGGAGAAGAAGGCTGCTGCAGCTGCTGCCGCCAAGAAGGCTCCTCGTGCCAAGAAGGAGGAGGCTCCTGTCATTGAGAATGTAGCTGCCAGCACAACTCTCGGTGACCTGGATGTGCTTGCACAGCTGAAAGCTCAGATGGAAAAAACCAAATAATTTTAGCTGATTGAAGGCTTAAAAGCACCGCTTAACAGCCAAAAAAAGTTAATTAATGGGAGGTAAAGTGTGTTTTTCACACTTTACCTCTTTTTTTTCTTCTTTTTTCATTGTAGTTTCAAAAAAAAGTCGTAAATTTACACCCAAAATGAAATAATACTAATCATTATAACTTAAAACATTCACACAATGAAAAACTTAAAAGGTACTTTTTTAGGTTTGAGCGTTGCAGCAGCGATGCTCTCAGCATGTGCTGGCGGACAGGTTTCTCCCCAGCTAACGGCATCGGGTCTTGACCCTGCCAAGTTTGATACCATCCTTCAGAAAAAGTCCGTGAAGCTCTACACCCTGAAGAACGACAACGGCATGGAGGTGTGCATTACGAATTACGGTGGACGTGTCGTCTCACTTGTCGTTCCTGACAAAGACGGGAATCCAACAGATGTGGTGCTCGGATTTGACAACATTGCGCAGTATGCCGATACACTTAACTCTCCAACCGATTATGGTTCGAGCGTAGGTCGCTATGCCAACCGTATCAAGGATGGCAAGTTCACTTTAGATGGTACAGAGTACCAACTGAAGCAAAATGACGGTCCCAACTGCCTGCATGGTGGTGGAACGACAGGATGGATGAATCAGGTTTACGATGCTGAGCAAATTGGCGACTCTATTCTCAAGCTTACCATCGTAGCTCCTGACGGTGAAAACGGATTCCCTGGTAAGATACTGGCAGTAACTACCTATAAGATCACTGCAGACAATATGTTAGACATCACATGGGAGGCTGAAACTGATGCTCCTACTATCATCAATCAGACAAACCACAACTATTATAACCTGAGCGGTGACTTCACACAACCTGGTTATGACATGGTGCTCTATGTGAATGCCGACAACTTTACACCCAGCGACACACTTTACATCCCGACAGGTGAAATCAAGTCTGTAGAAGGAACACCCATGGACTTCCGTACTCCTCATGCCATCGGTGACAGCATCAAGTCTGATTTCGATCAGATTCAGAATGCAGGCGGATATGATCACAACTGGTGCCTGAACACATATAAGGACAGCATTGGCAACGACTCGATTGTCTGCGCATCCCTGTACAGTCCCAAGACTGGTATTTTCATGGAGATGTATACTAATGAGCCTGGTGTACAAGTATATAGCGGCAACTTCCAGGGCGTTGGTAATGAATTGAACATCCAGCACAAGCATGGTCCCTATCCGCAGCATGTCAGCGTCTGCTTAGAGAGCCAGAAATTCCCTGACAGCCCCAACAAGAAGAATTGGGTACAGCCTATTCTCCGTCCGGGTGAGAAATACTACAGCCGTGCTGCCTATAAGTTCTCAATCAAGTAAACCATAAACCTTAAACAGTAAATAACATAAAAAATTATGAATTGGAGTTCAAGTGAATTTATGTGGCTCGACTGGGTGGTGCTTGCTGCTGGTGTGTTAGCCATCGTGTGGGCGGTTTACCGTGCCATCAAGAAAGACAAGGAGAAAATGAAGGGTGCCGACTCTCAGGACTACCTGTTTGGTAAGGGCGAACCCTGGTACATCATCGGTGCAGCTATCTTTGCAGCAAATATCGGCTCGGAGCATCTTGTGGGTCTGGCCGGTACGGGTGCCAAGGACGGAGTGGGTATGGCTCACTGGGAGATGCAGGGCTGGATGATTCTCATCCTTGGCTGGCTCTTCGTTCCTTTCTATCAGCTGCTGAACAATAAAATGGGCAAGATTATCACCATGCCCGACTTCCTGAAATTCCGTTATACCCAGCGCACCGGTTCATGGCTGTCTATCATCACGCTGATTGCCTATGTGCTGACCAAGGTATCAGTAACTGCTTTCACGGGTGGTATCTTCTTTGAGTACCTGTTGGGACTGCCTTTCTGGTATGGTGCCATCGGTCTGATTGCCATCACGGCTGTGTTCACAGTGTTCGGCGGCATGAAGGGTGTGATGACTCTATCGGCCATTCAGACACCTATTCTGATTGTCGGTTCGTTCCTGGTATTGTTCCTTGGACTGAATATGCTTGGCGATGGTAGCATCAGTGCCGGATGGGCAGAGATGATGAAGGTTTGTAACGCAGCCCATGACGGATTCGGTACAACACACATGTTCCATACTGATCCTGCTGACCCCATGTATCCGCAGTTCCCTGGCTATGTGGTGTTCCTTGGTGCTTCCATCATCGGTTTCTGGTATTGGTGTACTGACCAGCATATCGTTCAGCGTGTTCTCGGACAGACCAAGGGTGAGGATAATTCAGTCGTGATGAAGCGTGCCCGCCGTGGTACCATTTGCGCTGGTTACTTCAAACTTCTTCCTGTGTTCATGTTCCTCATTCCCGGTATGGTAGCTTATGCTTTGTCTTTGAAGACTGGTAGCGGTATTGAGATGGATATCACCAACACACACGACACGGATGGTGCCTTTGCAATGATGGTGAAGCATATTCTGCCTGCAGGCGTGAAGGGTATTGTCACCATTGGCTTCATCTGCGCTCTGGTAGCTTCACTGGCAGCATTCTTCAACAGCTGTGCAACTCTGTTCACCGAAGATTTCTACAAGCCCATGAAGAAGGGAATGAGCGAAGCCCACTATGTGCTCGTTGGCCGTACAGCCACTGTTGTTGTCGTTATTCTCGGCTTGCTTTGGATGCCGGTTATGATGTCAATGGGTAACCTCTATAGTTATCTGCAGGACATCCAGTCACTTATTGCCCCCGCAATGGTAGCCGTGTTCACCCTCGGTATCTTCTCAAAGAAGATTACTCCAAAGGCTGGTGAATGGGGCCTCATCGGTGGCTTCGTTATCGGTATGATCCGTCTGCTCACCAACGTTCTTACCGGAAGTGGCAAGGATGTGATGACAGGCTGGTTCTGGGAAAGCACAACATGGTTCTGGCAGACCAACTGGCTTATCTTCGAGTGCTGGCTGTTGGTATTTATCGTGGTGTTGATGGTGGTTGTTTCGTTCTTCACCAAGGCTCCTTCGAAAGCTCAGGTGGAAGCTATCACCTTTACTCCCGAATACTGGAAACAGATCAAGGACAGCTGGGGTGTTTGGGACGTTGTAGCAACCCTTGGCGTGGTTGCCCTCTGCGCCTGCTTCTATTCTTACTTCTGGTAAACCAAACAGGAAATGACCTATTATAGTCAACATTCTAAAGTCTGGGTCTCGGTAGACTGCATTATCTTCGGTTTCGATGAAGGAAAACTGAAGATTCTCATTGGACGCCGCCAGATGGATCCCGGTCGTGGAGAATGGAGCCTCTACGGAGGCTTCGTCTCTGCGGACGAGGGAATTGACGAAGCTGCATCCCGAACACTTTATGAACTGACAGGACTTAGGAATATCTTTATGCGGCAAGTGGGTGCGTTCGGCAGTGTTGACCGAGACCCTGGCGAACGGGTTATCTCCATTGCCTACTACGCCCTCATCAATGTCAAAGACTATGATGACCGTCTCCGACAGGAGCATCATCTGGAATGGGTGGACGTCAATGCTATTCCCTTGCTCTATTCTGATCATAAAGAGATGGTGGCCAAAGCCCGCAAGATGATGAAGGAAAAGATCAAGCACGAACCTGTAGGCTTCCGTCTGCTTCCAAGCCTCTTCACTTTGACGCAGCTGCAGAGACTCTATGAGGCTGTAAATGGTGAAGAGTTGGACAAGCGTAACTTCCGTAAGCGCATTAAAGATATGGACTTTATTGAGAAAACAGAACTGATTGACAAGACCGGCTCTAAGCGTGGTGCCTATCTTTACCGTTTCAATTCGAAGGCATACAACGAAGAGACAAACTTTAGACTATAGTTAATTGATTATTGATAAAAGAGATTATGTTAGAAGAACTGAAAGAAAAAGTTTTCAAAGCCAACCTTGACTTGGTTAAGCAAGGTCTGGTCATATTCACCTGGGGCAATGTCTCAGGTATTGATCGCGAGAAAGGATTGGTCGTGATTAAGCCATCGGGCGTCAGTTACGATGAGATGAAGGCTGAAGACATGGTGGTGGTAGATCTTGAAAGCGGTAAGGTGGTAGAGGGAGACCTCAACCCCAGCAGCGACACTCCAACTCACCTTGTATTGTATAAAGCTTTCCCCAACATTCAGGGAGTCGTCCATACCCACTCCACTTATGCTACAGCCTTTGCTCAGGCAGGACGTGACATCCCCAATATCGGCACGACACACGCTGACTACTTCTATAAGGATATCCCCTGCACACGTGATATGACCGAGGCAGAGGTGAAGGGACAGTATGAATTAGAAACAGGTAACGTCATAGTGGACGAAATCCTGAACATCCGCAAGATCAATCCTGACCACACACCTGCCGTGCTGGTGAAGAACCATGGTCCGTTCTCTTGGGGTACATCTCCTGACAATGCTGTCTATAACGCCAAGGTCATGGAGCAGTGCGCCAAGATGGCATTCGTCTCATTCAGTGTTAATCCCGATACGACTATGAATCCGTTGTTGGTGGAGAAACATTATATGCGCAAGCATGGCCCCAATGCCTACTATGGTCAGAAAGGACAGAAACATTAAATTATCCAAAACTCAATAACTTAAATATTTAAAAACAATGAAAGCATTTGATAATTATGAAATTTGGTGGGTAACTGGTGCACAGCTCCTTTACGGAGGCGATGCAGTGGTTGCAGTTGACGGACATTCTAAAGAGATGGTCGAGGGTCTGAATGCCTGCGGCAACATCCCCGTGAAGATAGTCTATAAAGGTACGGCCAACAGCTCGAAGGAAGTAGAGCAGGTGATGCTGGCTGCCAACAACGACGAGAAATGTATCGGTATCATCACTTGGATGCACACCTTCTCGCCCGCAAAGATGTGGATCAAGGGTCTGCAGCAGTTGCAGAAACCCCTACTCCACTTCCATACCCAGTACAACGCCGAGATTCCCTGGGAAACCATGGACATGGACTTCATGAACCTGAACCAGTCGGCTCATGGTGACATTGAGTTCGGACATATCTGTACCCGTATGCGCATTCCACGCAAGGTGGTTTGCGGCTATTGGAAGGACGAGGCTGCTCAGCGCCAGATTGCTGTCTGGGCTCGTGTGGCTGCCGGTGTGGCTGATGCCCACAACGTCCGCTGCCTGATGTTCGGTATGAACATGAACAATGTGGCCGTAACTGATGGTGACCGAGTAGAGTTCGAGCAGCGTCTTGGCTACCATGTAGACTACTATCCCGTAAGCAGTCTTATGGACTATTTCAAGAAGGTTACAGATGCTGAGGCCGATGAGCTGGTCGAGGAGTATAAGAAACTGTATACCATCAAGATAGACGAAAGTGGTGAAGCTGTTTATTGGGAGAAAGTGAAGAATGCTGCCAAGGCAGAGATTGCTCTTCGCCGTGTACTGAAGGATGAGGGTGCTACTGCCTTCACAACCAATTTTGACGACCTCGGCGATGCTGACATCGATGACCCCAACTTCTGCGGCTTCGACCAGATTCCAGGCCTTGCTTCACAGCGTCTGATGGAAGAAGGCTACGGATTCGGTGCTGAAGGCGACTGGAAGACAGCTTGCCTCTATCGCACACTCTGGATCATCCAGCAGGGCATGCCTATAGGTTGTTCGTTCCTTGAGGATTACACCCTCAACTTCGCCGGCGACCGCTCGTCCTGCCTGCAGAGCCACATGTTGGAGGTTTGCCCCCTTATTGCTGTCGACAAGCCCAAGCTCGAGGTACACTTCCTCGGTATCGGTATCCGCAAGCAGCAGACTGCACGTCTGGTGTTCACCTCAAAGGTAGGCCGTGGCATCAAGGCCACCGTCGTTGACCTCGGCAACCGTTTCCGTCTGATTTCCCAGGAGGTTGAGTGCATTGAGCCGAAGCCCATGCCCAACCTTCCCGTTGCCAGTGCACTCTGGGTTCCTCAGCCTACGTTTGAGATTGGTGCCGGTGCTTGGATTCTGGCTGGTGGTACCCACCACAGCGCCTTCTCCTATGACATCACTGAGGAGTACTGGGCAGACTTCGCTGAGATGCTCGGTATCGAGTATGTCCGTATCAATAAGCAGACCAATATTGAAGACTTCAAGCAGCAGCTCCGCAACAACGAGGTATACTACATGCTCAACAAGTCATTGATGTAATTGATAGCCAAAGCACATAAAATCATTTGTGATATGACAGCAAAACAGACAATCGAAGCAGGTAAAGCCATTCTCGGTATCGAGTTTGGCTCTACCCGTATCAAGGCTGTTCTCATTGACGAGGACAATAAACCCATTGCCCAGGGCTCACATGAGTGGGAAAACCAACTCGTTGACGGTCTTTGGACATACTCTATCGAGGCTATCTGGTATGGTTTGCAGGACTGCTATGCAGAACTGCGCAAGGATGTACAGAAACAGTACGACTGTGAGATTGAGGCTCTTGCCGCCATCGGCTTCTCGGCCATGATGCACGGCTATATGGCTTTTAACGAGAAACAGGAAATCCTTGTTCCCTTCCGTACCTGGCGTAACACAAATACAGGCAAGGCAGCTGCAGAGCTTTCGAAGCTCTTCAACTACAACATCCCTCTGCGCTGGAGCATCAGCCATCTCTACGAGGCTATTCTTGACAATGAAGAGCATGTTGCCGAAATCAAGTATCTCACCACCCTTGCCGGATATGTGCATTGGCAGGTAACGGGACAGTTTGTCCTGGGAGTTGGTGATGCTTCGGGTATGATTCCAGTAGATCCTGCCACCAAGACCTACGATGCCGAGATGATCCGTAAGTTCGATGAACTCATCTCACCAAAGGGATTCTCATGGAAGTTGCTTGACATTCTTCCCAAATCGCTCAATGCTGGTGAGAATGCAGGTTTCCTCACCCCCGAGGGTGCCAAGAAGCTCGATGTGTCCGGTCATCTGAAAGCAGGCATCCCCGTCTGTCCTCCGGAAGGCGATGCTGGCACGGGAATGGTAGCCACTAACGCTGTGAAGCAGCGTACGGGTAATGTCAGTGCCGGTACCTCTTCGTTCTCGATGATTGTACTGGAAAAGCCCCTGAGCAAGCCCTATGAAATGATTGACATGGTTACTACTCCCGACGGTTCACTCGTGGCCATGGTACACTGCAACAACTGTACCAGTGATATTAATGCCTGGGTGGGATTGTTTAAGGAATACCAGCAACTTCTTGGTATTAAGGTTGATATGAACGAGCTCTATGGCAAGTTATTCAATCAGGCACTTGAGGGTGATGCCGACTGCGGTGGTCTTATGGCCTTCAACTATGTCAGCGGCGAGCCTGTCACTGGTCTTGCCGAGGGACGCCCCTTGTTCGTACGCTCAGCCAACGACAAGTTCAATCTTGCCAACTTCATGCGTGCCCAGCTTTACGGAGCCATCGGCGTCCTGAAGATTGGTAACGATATTTTGTTTAAGGACGAGATGATCCAAGTAGACCGCATTACGGGTCACGGCGGATACTTCAAGACTCCTGGCGTAGGTCAGCGCATGCTTGCTGCCGCCCTTAACAGTCCCATCAGCGTGATGGAGACAGCAGGTGAAGGCGGTGCTTGGGGTATAGCCCTGCTGGCAGGTTACCTTATTAATAATAAGGGAAAGAGCTTGGCCGACTATCTTGAGGAAGTGGTCTTCGCAGGCAACACTGGTGTCAGCATCGCTCCAACCGCCGAGGATGTGACTGGTTTTGAACGCTATATCGAGAACTACAAAAAGTGTCTGCCTATTGAGCAGGCTGCTGTAGATAATAAGTAATTACAAAAACTAAAATGAACAGAGACAACACAATCTTTGAGTTGATTGAGAAAGAGCATCAGCGCCAGCTAAAAGGCATTGAGCTGATTGCCAGTGAGAACTTCGTGAGTGACCAGGTAATGGAAGCCATGGGTTCGTACCTTACTAACAAGTATGCCGAAGGCTATCCTGGTCACCGTTATTATGGCGGTTGCCAAGTGGTAGACGAAGTGGAGCAGCTGGCCATTGACCGCGTATGCAAGCTCTTCGGAGCCGAGTACGCCAACGTACAGCCCCATTCCGGTGCGCAGGCCAATGCTGCTGTGTTGCTGGCCGTTCTGAAGCCCGGCGATACTTTCATGGGTATGAATCTGGACCATGGTGGCCACCTCTCTCACGGTTCACTGGTCAATACCAGCGGTATTCTCTATAAGCCCGTAGGCTACAACCTGAACAAGGAGACTGGCCGTGTGGACTATGACGAGATGGAACGCCTGGCATTGGAACACAAGCCCAAGCTGATTATTGGTGGTGGATCGGCCTATAGCCGTGAGTGGGACTACAAGCGTATGCGCGAGATTGCCGACAAGGTGGGTGCTCTTCTGATGATTGATATGGCTCACCCAGCAGGACTCATTGCAGCCGGATTACTTGAGAACCCCGTGAAGTATGCACACATTGTGACTTCTACCACCCACAAGACCCTGCGTGGTCCTCGTGGCGGTATTATCCTGATGGGCAAGGACTTCGAGAATCCTTGGGGCTTGAAGACTCCTAAGGGTGTCACAAAGATGATGTCGCAGCTTCTTAACTCTGCAGTCTTCCCCGGACAGCAGGGTGGTCCGCTGGAACATGTCATCGCTGCCAAGGCCGTTGCTTTTGGAGAGGCTTTACAGCCTGAGTTCAAAGAATGGGCCAAGCAGGTTCAGAAGAATGCCAAAGTGCTGGCTGAGGAATTGATTAAGCGTGGCTTCGGCATTGTAAGTGGTGGCACAGACAACCATTCCATGCTTGTAGACTTGCGCTCCAAGTATCCTGAGTTGACTGGAAAGGTAGCCGAGAATGCCCTTGTTGCTGCTGACATTACAGTTAACAAGAACATGGTTCCCTTTGACACTCGTTCTGCATTCCAAACCAGTGGTATCCGTCTGGGTACACCTGCTATTACTACTCGTGGCGCCAAGGAAGACCTGATGGTTCAGATAGCAGCTTGGATAGAGGAAGTGCTCAACAATCCTCAGGACGAACAGGTCATCGCCTCTGTACGTCAGCGCGTCAATGAAAAAATGAAGGACTATCCTCTCTTTGCTTATTAATAGAGCAAGAGTCTTATCTCAACTCGATCAATAGGAGGTGAACACTTGTCAGAGGTGTTCACCTCTTTTCATGCAGATTGAAGAAAAGGGGGAAAACACTACTGTGCAGATTGAAGGAAAAGGGAAAACACCACAACAGTTTAGGGTTTTCCCCTTCTGAGATGCAAGAAAAGGATGTATCTTTGCAACGTCAAACCTTTAAAAATAATAAGACGATGAAAAGAACAATGTTGATTGCATTACTGTCTTTGCTGACGGCAGCCGCAGCAATGGCACAATATCCGAGAACGCGATACAGGCGCCCTGTTCCCCCACCCCGTCCGGCCTACAGAGACGTACCTGCATACCGCAATGACTATCGTACCCCTCTGTCTAACGCCACCTACTATGGTTTGAGGTTGGGCTTGAATATTGGCAGCGTCAGAAGCGACGACCATTTTCTGAGCGACGGCTCTGCCAAGTCGGGGTTGAATATGGGTGTGGCTGTTGGTTTCCAAGTAGCTCCACTTCTGCCCGTCTATATGGAGACAGGTCTGCTCTACACGGAGAAAGGCGGAAAGGGTAAAGTTAACGGTCACTCGTTCAGCTACAGTCTGAACTATCTTGAGTTGCCGTTCGTATTGAAATACATGCACCCGTTAGGACATCTTTTGTCTCTCCAGCCATTTACGGGTGTCTATGTAGCAGCTGGTGTAGGTGGCAAGATGAAGGACTTTAACCAGCGGCAGGCCTACAGTTCATTCGATGATGAAGGTTTCAAACGTTTCGACGCGGGGCTACGCATAGGTTGCGGACTGCAGTTTGCAAATCTTTATACAGAGATGGGCTACGACTTAGGATTGGCCAACATCAGTCACGACTACTTTGACACTTCAAGAACGGGATGTTTCTTCGCAACAATGGGCGTAAACTTCTGACTTGTCAGACAGCTGGCATATGTACTCGATATTTCTTCATGATGGCAGTAGAAATAAATAAGGAAAAAAGTAGGTGGTTTCCGAATTATTTTGTAACTTTGCATGCGATTAGTAACTTCATAAGCTATCACTGACGCAACAAACAAAAGACATGATGAAACTATGAAACAACTCTTATCCTTGCTAATTCTGCTGCTGTCCTTTTGCGGACAAGCTAATGCCCAGGTTTCCTTCGGCAGTTCCAAGAAACTAAATGAGGGTTGGCGCTTTCTGCGTATTGACTCCACGTGGAATATCAATGAGACGCTACGAAATGGTGAGCGTCGTCAGGGGCAAGAGCCTGATATGAAGGATTCCGACTATGATGACAGTCGCTGGCGTAGAGTCACTTTGCCCCACGACTGGAGCGTGGAACTGCCTATGTCGCCCGACAAAGGTTCTTGTCAGGGTTATCTGCCTGGAGGTATCGGATGGTACAGAACCACTCTTCCGAAAAACCTGACAGAAAACTATGACGTTCAATCATATTTCATCTATTTCGAAGGTGTGTACAATTATTCCGAGGTCTACCTGAACGGTCATCTGTTAGGACGTCGTCCCAGTGGATTCGCCTCATTCCTATATGACATGACTCCTTACCTTCGTAATGGCAAGGATAACGTGTTGGCTGTGCGTGTGAACCATTCACAGGAGGCTGACTCCCGTTGGTATACCGGGTCAGGCATCTACCGCAACGTGTGGCTAATTACTGCTCCCAAGGTGCATTTGGCACAGTGGGGAACTGCCTATCGTCTGAAGAGCATGACAGGCAGCAAGGCCGAAGTGGAGGTTGACGTGGAAACGACCGACGAACGTAAGGCCAAGTCGCCGCTGACGATGCAGGCTGTCATAGAACTAAGCGATGCAAGGGGACAGATAGTGGCCAAGACAACGACATCCATTGGCAGCCAGGAGAAGAAGACAGTGAAGCTAACAGTGAAGAATCCACATGCGTGGACACTCGACCGTCCTTACTTATACACTCTGACTACTCGACTCAACAATGGTGACAAGTCGGTGGTGAAGGCCGGTCTGCGTACCCTTCAGTTCTCTCCCGACAAGGGTTTTGCACTGAACGGGCAATGGATGAAAGTGAAGGGTGTGTGTGTACATGACGATGCAGGCATACTGGGCACAGCCGTTCCTGCCGAAGTGTGGCGAAGACGTGTGAAAGAACTGAAGCATATCGGAGTCAATGCTCTTCGTATGAGCCATAATCCCCATGCCCCTGAACTATACGAAATCTGCGATGAAGAAGGCATGCTTGTCATGGATGAAGCTTCGGATGAATGGGAGTTTCCAAAGCGTAAATGGCTGAAAGGATGGAACCAGGGTCGCCCTGGCTTCGAGGGAACCTATACTTATTTTGAAGAGTGGATAGAACGTGACGTAGCCGACATGGTAAGACGTGACCGTTGTCATCCCTGCATTTTCCTCTGGTCGATAGGCAATGAGGTGGATTATCCCAATGATCCCTACTCTCACCCTGTGCTCGATGGCGACGGAACAGGCTTCACACAGCCCATGTACGGCGGTTACAAACCCGAACAGCCCCATGCTGAGCGCATAGGACGCATAGCCCAACGGCTGGCTGCTGTAGTGAAAGGTATAGACACGTCGCGTCCCACGACAGGAGCCTTGGCAGGTGTGGTCATGTCCAACGAGACTGCCTATCCGGAAGCTATCGACGTGGTAGGTTATAATTATACGGAGAGCCGTTATGCCGAAGACCACAAGAAATTCCCCAAACGTATCATCTACGGATCGGAGAACCGTCACGATCTGGCCGCTTGGAAGGCTGTGAGAGACAACCAACACATCTTCGGGCAGTTCCTTTGGACAGGCATTGACTATTTGGGCGAAAGCGGCACATGGCCAGCACGTGGCAGCAGTGCGGGAATCCTGGATCTGGCAGGACAACGAAAGCCCAATGGATGGTATCGTGCATCGCTATGGAGCGAAAAGCCCATGTGCTATATAGGCACATATTCCATAGGAACGGGAAACGGCAGGTTCGGTCGTGGCAATAGAAGGAGTTTTGTTTCCACCTATGCCGACGACACGTGGAACTATCATGAAGGCGACAGCGTACGTGTGGTATGCTATACGAATGCCGAAAGTGCACATCTGTTGCTGAACGGCAAGCCTTTAGACAGTGCTTTCAGACGTGACTTGCAGACGGGAGTGCTTTACTGCAATGTGAAATACGAACCTGGCATTCTGCGATGTGAAGCTGACAATGGTGCTGCCTACGAACTATATACCAGCGGGCAGCCAGTGGCTTTACGCATGACGACAGACTCAACTGCCCACGTGTTTGTTGAGGTGGTTGACGCTGAAGGACGTGTGGTAAAGAATGCTGACCACGAAGTGACATTGACCGTTCGCGGAGCCCGTTTACTAGGCATGGAAAACGGTAATATCATGGACTGTACCGCAGCAGGACGTCAGCAGAAGAACCGTCTGCGTGTCTATGGCGGACGACTGGTGGGCTACCTGCAGTCTAGTAGAAGTGAGGAAGTAACTGTTCGTGCCACCTCACCCTTCTTGCAGTCTGCTGCACTGACGTTTATTTGCAACAATTCATCATTATAAACTATTAATTTACAGTAACAACTATGAAAGAACTGAAAGGAACAAAGACAGAGAAAAACCTGCAGGAGGCATTTGCCGGAGAGTCGCAGGCACGTAACAAGTACACTTATTGGGCATCGAAAGCCAAGAAGGAGGGCTATGTACAGATAGCTGCCATCTTTGAGGAGACAGCTGCCAACGAGAAGGAACATGCCAAGATGTGGTTCAAGCTACTGGAGGGCGGTGCCATCAAGAGTACGGAAGAGAACCTGGCTGCCGCAGCTGCTGGTGAGAACTTCGAATATACCGACATGTATGCCCGCATGGCACGTGAAGCCCGTGAAGAGGGCTTCGACGAAATTGCCGAGAAGTTTGAGGCCGTAGGACTGATAGAGAAGGAGCATGAGACCCGCTATCTGAAACTCCTGGATAATATAAAGAAGGAGTGTGTGTTCTCCAAGGACAATGAGGTGATATGGCAGTGCTCCAACTGCGGACATATCGTCATCGGCAAGAAGGCTCCTGAAGAATGCCCGGTATGCAACCACCCGCAGGCTTACTTCCAGGTAAAGGCAGAGAACTATTGATTTGTATGATATTACAAAAACGTAATTTAAGTTTCCCATCCTATGAAAGGATGTAACCCACAAACGCTGAAAGCGTCGCCGCTCAATAATTCATAGGTCGGAACGACCTGAGGATAGAAGGTACGGTGCAGGAAACGGCCTGAAAGGCCATAAGCTACCAGCCCAGGGCGATGCCCTGGGCTTTTATGTGATGTGTGGCAGCGCCCTGTAAGGGCAAAAGAATCAACGTTTCTGTAATTGGCTTGTGTCCGTTCAAGGCGATGGTTACCACGCCTGTTTTCCCAGGGCGTAGCCCTGGGAAAACACCTGCTGGCTCCTTCAGGGCTTTTCTGGCTTGGCATTCGAGCGGCCTGTTCCCATGATAGCAACTCGAAAAAATGCCGTTTGTTTTTGCGTCAAGGCGAGGAGATTTTGCGTATAGGCGCAAGGTGTTTTGCGTATAGGCGCAAGGTGTTTTGCGTATAGGCAAAAGCGTTTTTGCCACCACCTTTCTCCCATTCACATTGGACCTTGCACCAACGAAGTCCCTTCCTCTCCCCCCTGAAACACGGCTAAGGCTGTTATAAGGGTGGGAAACTTCAGAACATAATTGGCTGTGCGAAGAGTGTTACGCACAGCCAATTGTTGTACTAATCCCTAAAGGGAAGCCCCTCGTACTCTGAAAAATTTTACCCTATATAAATAATGAAACTACAATAGCTTAATAGAACTTGAAGTAGCGGCGGGCATTGTTGTAGCTGATGTCCTCAACCATCTTACCCAACAACTCACGGTCGTCGGGCAGCAGTCCCTTCTCCACGTCATTACCTAACAGGTTGCAGAGAATGCGACGGAAGTACTCATGGCGCGGATAAGAAAGGAACGACCGACTGTCGGTGAGCATACCCACAAAGCGGCTCAGCAGGCCAAGTACCGAGAGAGCGTTCATCTGACGGATCATGCCATCCATCTGGTCATTGAACCACCAGCCCGAACCAAACTGGATCTTGCCAGGTTCGCCCCCTTGGAAATTGCCCAGCATGGTAGCAATCACCTCGTTGGCACAAGGGTTCAACGTATATAATATGGTACGCGTGAGCTTTCCTTTCATGTTCAGCTTATTGAGGAACTTCGACATGGCACGTGCAGTGTTGAACTCGCCAATGGAATCGAAGCCCGTATCAGGCCCTAACTGATTGTACATGGCAGTGTTGTTGTCACGGATGGCACCATAGTGGAACTGCTGCGTCCATCCTGCATCGGCGTCCATTTCTGCCATCACGGTAAGAAAACAGTTCTTGTACTGTCTTACCTCATACTCGGACAGTTGCTGACCACGCATGGCTTTCTCGAAGATGGTCTCAATCTGTGAATCCGTATAGTCCTCATCATAGAACTCCTCAATGCCGTGGTCTGAGAGCTTGGAACCCTGCTCGGCAAAGAAGTCATGACGTTTCTGGAGTGCATCCACCATATCGGCGAACTTCACGATGCTAACACCCGATACACTGGCCAACTGTTCAACATACTTGGCAAATTCGGGCTTTTCTATGTTCATGGCCTTGTCAGGACGCCAGGCAGGAATCATGATGGGGTCATCCTGGGCCTTATGCTTTGCATATTCGATATGGTTATGAAGGTCATCAACAGGGTCGTCGGTTGTGCAGACGCACTCCACATGGTAGTGTTTCATGAGACCACGTGCAGAGAACTCCGGCTTCTGAAGCTTCTCGTTGCACTCATCGAAGATTTCACGTGCAGTCTTTGGGCTCAGCAGCTTTTCAATGCCGAATGCAGTCTTCAGCTCCAAGTGAGTCCAGTGGTAAAGGGGGTTACGCAGCGTATAGGGTACGGTCTCTGCCCACTTCTCAAACTTCTCCCAGTCGGTGGTGTCCTTTCCTGTGCAATAGCGCTCATCAACACCGTTTGTACGCATGGCACGCCACTTATAGTGGTCTCCGCCAAGCCACAGCTCAGTGATGCTCTTGAAACGATGGTCATTGGCAACCATTTCAGGAATAAGGTGACAGTGATAGTCGATAATAGGCATCTTGGATGCGTGGTTGTGATACAGGTCCTGGGCAATTTCTGTCTCCAGAACGAAGTTCTTGTCATTGAATTGTTTCATGAGTTTTTAAGTTTTTAATTCTTCAATTCGTTGTTTTCTGATGCAAAGGTAATACTTTTCTTTGATATAAAATTCAACTTGGCAGAAAAATTAACGTAAACGTTACCACTGCTTACATTTTTTTTTCATACCTTTGCAAGCAGAATGTTCATGAAAAGAGAGATATTATGAGAAATCCATCATCAAAGCCCCGTATTTCACTGCGGATGCTCGTTGTCACAGCACTCATGAGTACATGCATCGGCCTATCGGCACAGGGTGTATTGAAAGAGAAAAACTACAGTGATGGCACACGGGTTTTACGCACTACGGAAGTACGCTACGCCAAGTCTGGCGGTGTGCTCAGTGCATCACAGAAAGTAGGCATGAGCTACATCACATTTGCCGAGGACAACAGCTCCACCTTTGCCATCGTCATGCCTCTGAACACCAATCATCGGCTTATCATTCCAACAGGCAGCCGCATGATTCTTTACCTGGAAAACGGTGAAACGTTAGAACTGATGAACGTCAAAGTCATAGAACGTGGTGACAATCATACAGAGTTTAACCGTACTTATACCGTTCGCCCTGAATACGCCATCGATGCAGAACAGTTAGCCATACTGAATGAGCTGCAGGTGACCAATATCCGTATTGAGACCGATGCTGAATGCATAGACATCAAGAAAGATAAATATCCCCGTTCATGGTCTTTCAACCGTATGGTTCAGCGATGTCACGACGTTCTGGTTTGGAAACTGGCTGAAGAGAAATATTGAGAAAGATACTGCTTTGGATCCTTGCCTTAGTGGCTGTGCCTGTACTGCTGTTTGCCGTATTGGCATTGCTGTTGTACCTGCCACCCGTTCAGAACTGGGCTGTTAGGCAGGTAACTGCTATGGTATCTGAGCAGACAGGAATGAACATTTCCGTGGGCTACATCAGACTGAAATGGCCACTCGACTTGCAGATGGACGATTTCCTGGCTATCCACGAAAACGACACCATTGCCGACATGAGGCAACTGACGGTAGACGTACAGCTGAAGCCACTCTTTGACAACAGAATCGTAGTCAACAGTTTCGAAATACAACAAGCAAGGGTCAATACGAACGGTTTCCTGAGCGACCTTCAGGTGAAGGGACATCTGGGAAACCTGTCGGCCTGGTCCAAAGGCATTGACCTCAGGCAGCATAGCATTGAACTGAACGATGCCCAGCTAAGCCGTGCCCATTTCGATATCTTACTAAGCGATACGGCACAGACAGACACTACGACAACCTCAGAGAACCCATGGTTCATCAAGTTCGACAAGGCTACCATCACCGACACAGGAATTACACTCACCCTCCCTGGGTCCGATACCCCCATGAAAGCCTATGCAGGACTGCTGGCAGCTACCGACGGACAGATAGACTTGCTGCGGAGTCGCTACACCTTAGGCAGGCTGCGCTGGGAGAACGGCTCCTTTGACCCGCTCACCATCACTGCCATGCAGGCCGATTCCATAGAGGTGGACACTGCCACCGTGCGACTGCCGTTCCTGACACTGAAGACCCCCGATTCTGACATCCAGGCAGAAACGGTGTGTGATCTGAACGTTGTCGACAGCCTGCATCCCGGACAACTGCACCTCAGGCTGAATGCACAGATAGGCAAGCAAGACATCATCAGAATAGCCGACAGCCCGTTCGTCACTGCCGACCTGATTCCTAGGAAGTTCCTTAGAGACTATCCTAACCACCCCTTGCAAATTATAGGGTCTGCCGACGGTAATCTGAAGGAGCTGACCTTTACAGGGCTCAACATTGACCTGCCTACCGCTTTCCACATCAGTGCCAGCGGACAGGCCAGTAACCTCATGAATCCTGACTCGCTGAAAGCAAATGTCAGCTTGAAAGCCAGAAGCCTCGACCTGGGCTTTCTCACTTCACTACTTCCTCCGAAGGCATTGTCCGGCTATCAGGTTCCCAAGAGCATGACACTGGAGGGAAACTTCAACACCAATGGTCAGCAGTATGATGCAGACTTCATCTTCCGTGAGGGTTCAGGAATCATTAAAGGGAAAGGCGCATACAACAATGTCACAACCACTTACAATGCCGACATAAGAATCAGTCAGCTTAATGTCCATCATTTCATGCCGCATGACTCCATCTACCAGGTCTCAGCTGCGGTGAAGGTCAAGGGCAATGGTTTCGACTTCTTCAAAAGCAACAGCCGTCTGACCGCCGATGCCACCATCAGCCAGTTAAGATACGGTCATTGGGACATCAGTGGCGTAACGGCAAACGGCGTCCTCAAGAACGGTCGTGCCCAGTTTGACCTCAGCAGTCAGAATTCCCTCCTCAACGGTACTGCCAGCATTGATGCACTGCTCAGCTCCAAGAAGCTGCAGGCAACCATCAGCGCCGACATCCGGCAGGCAGACCTCTATCGGCTCCGTCTCAGCGGCGGTGACGAAATTGCAATAGGTCTCTGCGGACATGTCGACGTAACCAGCGACATGAAGAAGAGCCACCACGTCAGCGGACTCATTGGCGAACTCAGTCTGAAGACTCCCCGAAGGACATACCGCCCGGAAGACATCGGTCTGCTCATCAATACCACAAAGGATACTACCTACGTGCGAGCCCAAAGTGGAGACCTCATCCTGAAACTCGATGGCAGCGGTGGCTATGAACACCTGATAAGCCAACTGACAGCCATTGCCGACACCATGCAGTCACAATATCAGAAGAAGGTGATAGACCAGCCACAAATCAAGGCGATGCTCCCTACCCTCCGTATTTATGCAGAAAGCCGTTCCACCAATCCGTTGGCCTTCATCCTCCGTTCCAAGAACATCACCTTTAAAGAAGCATTGCTGGATATGTCTATGTCGCCCATAACAGGCATCAACGGCAAGTCTTACGTCCACTCCCTTGTCTACGACAGCACCCGCATCGACACCATCAGTCTGAACCTCACACAGCGAGGTGAGCGTCTGAGCTATCAGGCACACGTGACCAACAACAGGAAGAACCCGCAGTTTGTGTTCAAGGCCCTGCTCGACGGTCATTTCACCGAGCACGGCGCATTGGCAGGCCTGCGCTATTACGACGACCGTGGTCAGATGGGTATACGCCTGGGAGCATCTGCCTCGATGGAACACGGAGGCATCCGTATGCGCCTCATGCCCGAACGTCCTACCATAGGCTACAAGGTGTTCAATCTTAACGAAGACAACTACGTCTTCCTTGGCAGTAACCAGCGTCTTCAGGCCAAAGTTGACCTGATTGCCGACGATGGAACAGGTGTCAAGCTTTACACCAGCGAAGAACAGGATTCCACTTACCTTCAAGACCTTACTCTCTCTTTAAATAAATTCAATTTGGATGACCTGACCTCAGTACTTCCCTATATGCCCAGAATCAGCGGACTGATGAACGGTGACTTCCACATCGTGCAGGACAGGGAAGAGAAGATATCTGTCGTCTCCGACTTGGCTGTCCAGCAGATGGCCTATGAGAGTTCACTCATTGGCAATCTCAGCACCGAACTGGTGTATCTGCAACGCGAGGACGAAGGCCATGCCATAGAAGCACGTCTGATGCTCAACGACGAGGAGTTCGGTTTCCTTAGAGGTACTTACTGGTCTACGCCCACTTCCCAGCATCCTGATCCCAAGTCCATTGATGCAACTTTCGAGATGACCCGCCTGCCCCTTTCGCTGGTCAACGGCATGGTGCCCGACCAGATTGTGGGTCTCGACGGTTATGGTGAAGGCACCCTCACCATCCACGGTACCACAGACAAACCCGTCATCGACGGAGAAGTACTGCTGGACTCTGCCTATCTGGTCAGCCTGCCCTACAACATCCGCATGCGCTTCGACAATGACCCCGTACGCATTGTCGGCTCCCACCTGCTCATTGAGAATTTTGGACTCTACGCCTACAACAACGAGCCATTGAACATGATGGGTGAGATAGATTTCAGCGATTTGGACCACATGACTATGGACATGCGCATGAGAGCCACCAACCTGCTGCTCATCAATGCCCGCCAGACTCCCAAGTCACTGGCTTTCGGTAAGGCATACGTCAACTTCTACTCCCGGCTGCAGGGACCGCTGGAATCACTGCGCATGCGAGGAAGGCTGGACGTGCTCGGTACAACCGACCTCACTTACATGCTGCTGGACTCTCCACTGTCTACCGATAACAGGATGGAGGAGCTTGTACGCTTTGTCGACTTCAACGACACCACCCAGGTGGTTGTTACCCGCCCAGTGCCTAAGGGGCTCGATGCCGACCTCACCGTCAGTGTGTCGCAGGGTGCCCACATCCTCTGCAATCTCAACACCGAGCAGACCAACTACATAGACCTCATGGGTGGCGGTGACCTGCGCATGCGCTACAATCAGGACGGACTATCGCTCACAGGCCGCTATACGCTCTCCAATGGTCTCATGAAATATTCACTACCCGTCATTCCGCTGAAGACATTTACCATACAAGACGGCAGCTATGTGGAATTCACCGGTGATGCCATGAACCCAAGGCTGAACATCACCGCTACCGAGCGCACACGTGCCATGGTGAACGACCAGAGCGGACAGAGCCGCCCCGTGAGCTTTGACTGCGGCGTCATCATCACCAAGACCCTTGCCGACATGGGGTTGCAGTTCATCATCTCAGCACCCGAAGACATGGTCATTGGAAGCGAGCTGCTTTCCATGTCAGTCGAAGAGCGTGGAAAGATTGCCGTTACCATGCTTACCACGGGCATGTATCTGGCCGATGGCAACACCAGCGGGTTCTCCATGAACGGTGCCCTCAGCTCGTTCCTGCAGAGCGAGATCAACCAGATCACAGGTTCTGCCCTGAAGACCCTTGACTTACAGGTAGGTCTCGACAATGCCACCGACGCCTCGGGACAGATGCATACCGACTACTCGTTCCGTTTCTCCAAACGTCTGTGGAACAACCGGCTCAGTATACAGTTGGGCGGAAAAGTGTCCACTGGTAACAGCGAAGCCATGGGCCAGCAGCAGTCGTTCTTCGACAATGTCACTATGGAGTACCGCCTGGACCAGAGCGCCCAGAAGAACATCAGGCTCTTCTACAACCAGAATGTCTACGACTGGCTCGAAGGCTATACCGGCGAATATGGCGGTGGCTTCTTGTGGCGCCGCAAGATGGACACCCTACTCGACATCTTCAAGATTTTCAAGAAAGACCAGCCACAGCCCATGCCTCTCAGGCGTGACGGTATGCGGACAGACTCCACACGAACAGTACGCCCATGAGAAAGATATTCATACTTCTGTTGATTCCCACCCTGCTGGCAGCCTGTTCCACCACCAGCAGCATCCCTGAGGGCGAGCGGCTCTTCACGGGACTCACCCGCATTGACTATGCCGACGATGACGGTACTCAGCATGCCGAGGACATGAAGGAGGAAATCGAGGTGGCGCTGTCCACCACCCCCAACGGCTCTCTCTTCGGCTCGCCCTACTACAGTTCACCCTTCCCCATCGGTTTGTGGATATGGAATGCATATTCCCAGAAGAACTCAGTCTTTGCACGCTGGATGACCAAATCGTTCGGCAGGCAGCCTGTGCTCATGAGCCAGGTCAATCCTGCATTACGTGCCTCCGTGGCCCGTTCGGTGCTGAAGAACAACGGCTACTTCCGTGGCAATGTGACCTATGAGACCGTGCCCCAGCGCAATCCGCGCAAGAGCAAGCTAAGCTACACTGTGCACCTCGACTCCCTCTTCACTTACGATTCCATTGTCTATACAGGATTCCCCGATGCCATCCGTCAGCTCATCGACTCAGCATCCATCTCGTCCACTATACAGCATTCTTCATCCGACACGCTTCTTTCCACGCCTCCCAAGCCTTTCACCGCTGCAGCTCTGGAGAGTGAACGCAACCGCATCACCTCTCTGCTGCGCAACAATGGCTACTACTACTTCAACTCCTCCTACCTGTCGTTCCTGGCCGACACGTTTGCCACGCCCGGACACGCATTGTTGAGGCTTCATATGTCAGAGGAGACACCCACCGAGGCCCTCCGGCAGTGGTATATCGGCAACACCAGCATACAGTTGCGGCGCACCATGCGCGAGCAGCTCGATGACAGCACCGTACGCCGCCATCTCCATGTCTACTATAATGGCAAGCACTCCCCCATCCGTCCGAGTGTCATCCTGAAAGACATGCGCTTGCGTCCTCGTCGTCTCTACAGTTACGACGATCACCTGCAGTCTGTCAGCCGTCTCAGTGCCAACGGAGTGTTCTCTTCCGTCGATGTGCAGTTCAATCCCAGACCTCTCACCGACACCCTCGACCTCACCCTCAACTGCACGTTCGACAAGCCCTACGACTTCTACGTCGAGACCTCGCTGGTGGGGCGCACCATCGGACGCTACGGGCCAGAGATGAAGCTAGGTGTCACCCGTCGCAATGCCTTCCACGGTGCCGAAAAGCTCGACATCAACCTCCACGGTTCCTACGAATGGCAGTCCTCCGGCGGTTCCTCTGCCAACAGCTATCAGTATGGTGCCGATGCCAGCGTCGAATTCCCACGCATCATACTGCCTTGGGAGCTCACCGAGAAGCGTCCCAAGCGCCGACCCTCCAGCACAGCATTCACACCTCTGCGCTCCACCCTGCTCAAGGCGTCAACAGACATTGTGCGGCGACCAGGTTACTACAAGATGCACATCGTCAGCGGGGAATACACCTACCAGTGGCAGTCCTCGCCACAGACCAGCCATCAGCTGTCGCCCCTCATCCTGAAGTACCAATTCATGAACAGCCACACGCTGGAGTTCGACTCCATCACCAGCGAAAACCCCTACCTCATGACTACCATGAGCGACTATTTCATACCCAAGATACGTTACACCCATACCTATACCAGTCCCGCCTCCTATCGCAACCCCATCCGCTGGGAAACCACCGTCGAGGAGGCAGGCACCCTCACCTCACTGGGCTACATGCTGGGCGGGCACAAGTGGAACGAGAAGCAGAAGCAGCTCTTCAAGAACCCCTACTCCCAGTTTGTAAGAATCGAGACAGACTTCACCAAGACCTGGACGCTCGGGGCCTCGCAAAGCCTTGTGGGTCACCTGAACGCAGGTTTCATACGCTGCTTCGGCAACAGCACCGACACACCCTTCAGCGAGACATTCTATGCAGGTGGTGCCAACAGCATCCGCGCCTTCTCTGTCCGCAGCATAGGCCCAGGAGCCTTCCAAGGCATTCCTGGCGACCGCCAGTTCAACTATGTCATGCAGAACGGCGACATCAAATTCATTGGCAACCTGGAATACCGCACCCGTCTGTTCGGCAATCTCCACGGAGCACTCTTCCTCGATGTGGGTAACGTGTGGAATTGGGACGATCTGACACTCCCTGCACCCGAAGAAGATGATGATCTGGAAACACAGCTGGCCACATTTATTCTCAACCAGTGGTTCAGCAACACCTCTCTGCGCAGCCGTACCTTCTTCCAGCAGATAGCACTCGGCACAGGTGCAGGACTGCGCTACGACCTGGGGTTCCTTGTCGTACGTATTGACTGGGGGCTGGCACTCCATGCTCCCTACGACACAGGACGTTCCGGCTACTTCAACATCAACAGGTTCCGCGACGCCCACACCCTGCATCTCGCCATAGGCTACCCCTTCTGATTCACACCCCATTCCTCACCACCCATTCCATCTACACACACATGACCAAAGTACTACTCATCTACACTGGCGGCACCATCGGCATGCACCGTAATCCACTGACCGCAGCCCTCGAACCCTTCAACTTCGAACACCTGTTGCAGAACGTCCCGGAACTATCGGAGTTCTCCACCCAGATTGATACCTACCAGTTCCAACCTCCCATCGACTCCAGCGACATGTCACCTGCCCGTTGGACAGATATAGCCCATGTCATTGCCGACCATTACGATGCCTACGACGGTTTTGTCGTACTACACGGCACCGACACCATGGCCTATACAGCCTCTGCCCTCTCCTACATGCTCGAGAACCTCACCAAGCCCGTCATCTTCACAGGCAGCCAGCTACCTATCGGACAGCTAAGAACCGACGGCAAGGAGAACCTCATCACAAGCATCGAGATTGCCTCGTCGAAAGACAGTGAAGGCCATGCACGCGTACCCGAAGTGGGCATCTACTTCGGTGGTCACTTGCTGCGCGGCAACCGCACCACCAAGCAGAGCGCCGAGGAGTTCAACGCCTTCGAGTCGTTCAACTATCCCCACCTTGTCGATGCAGGAGTCAACATCACCTACCATCAGGCACGCATCCTCAAGCCCAACTACCTTCTACCCATGACCCCACACTTCAGCCTCGACAACAACGTCATCATCTTCAGTCTCTTCCCTGGCATACGCGAAGACCTCATACGCCACATCATCCACACACCCAACCTTAAGGCCATCGTCATGCGCACCTTCGGCAGCGGCAACGCACCTCAGTCCCCCTGGCTGCTCAATGCGCTCAAGGAAGGCACTGCCAACGGCAAGGTCATTGTCAACATCAGCCAGTGCATGCAGGGTGCTGTCGAAATGTCGCGCTACGACTGCGGCTATCACCTCCAGCAGGCAGGTGTAGTCAGCGGTTTCGACAGCACCGTCGAGAGTGCGGTCACCAAGCTCATGTTCCTCCAGGCACGCTACACCGACCCCGAGGAAATACGCCACTACATGACACAAAGCATCCGTGGCGAAATCTGCAAGTAAAACGGATATTTAATTGTAAAGAGACGCCACCCCTCTTCCGCGATGGCTACAACCCTCTTCAGTTGTCTTTTCTTCTTCCATCTTCCATCTTCCATCTTCCATCAACAGCAGCTTGGCTTTTTGATGAACGGAAAAGAGTCAATCTGCATACAGATTTCCGTCATAGATTGAAAAAAGTGATGCGAGAGGCATGATGTTTCACAAAAATAGTGTAACTTTGTCACGCTAAAACAAACAAAACAGGAAACGACATGATGAAACAGAGAATGATCCTATTGTTGCTGACCATCGGAATGGGCTGTGGGGTGACTGCCAGCGCTCAGCAGGTGAACGACCATAACACCCCACTGCACCTGATGCAGCCCGAATACCAGGTGGGCTACGGTGTGCCATCGGCCGAGAGTGTGAAACAGACCATAGACCGTGTACTGCGGTTTATCGACAAAGAAACTCCCGCAGTGCTGGTCGACAAAACAACTGGAAACACCGTAAGCCGGCCACAGGACATTAATGCCGGTACGCAGCTGAAGCAGGGCGGCTTCAGGCTGACAAGCTATGAGTGGGGCGTCACCTACTCAGGCGTCTTGGCTGCCTACCATGCCACAGGCGACAATGCCTACCGCGACTATGTCACCAAGCGCCACCAGCTGCTGGCAGACATAGCACCGGTGTTCCAGAAGATCTATGCAACAAACAAGGCAATCGACGGCAACATACGCCGCATCATCGATCCCCATGCGCTGGACGATGCAGGAGCCGTATGCTGTTCAATGATCAAAGCGGTGATGATGATGGAAGATGGAAGATGGAAGATGGAAGATGGAAGAAGGAAGAAGGCAGAATTTGCTGCCGCACTGCGGCCGATGATCGACCGTTACGTCGACTATATCATGCACAGGGAGCACCGTCTCGACGATGGCACCTTCGCCCGCCTTCGCCCACAGAAGAACACGGTGTGGCTCGACGATATGTTCATGGGCGTTCCCGCCTTAGCCTATATGGGACGGTTGACAAACGACACCAAATACTACAACGAGGCCGCACGTCAGATACTGCAGTTTGCAAACCGTATGTGGGTACCCGAAGAGCAGTTGTTCCGTCACGGCTGGGTTGAGGCCATGCAGCCCCACCCCGCCTTTTTCTGGGGGCGTGCCAACGGCTGGGCCATCCTGACGATGTGCGAGGTGCTCGACGTGCTTCCCTCCGACCATCCACAGCGGCAGGCCATAGTCGACCTGCTGCGCAAGCATGCCGAGGGGCTGGCCCGCCTGCAGCACCACAACGGATTTTGGCACCAGTTGCTCAACCGCAGCGACACCTATCTCGAGACCTCGGCCACAGCCATCTATACCTACTGTCTGGCTCATGCCGTCAACCGAGGCTGGATCGATGCCAAGGCATACGGTCCAGTGGCCCTGATGGGATGGCATGCCGTAGAGTCGCAAGTGAACGGAAAAGGTCAGGTGGCGAACGTCTGTGTGGGCACGGGCATGGGATTCGATGCTGCTTTCTACGCCTACCGCCCAGTCCACCTGATGGCTGCCCACGGCTATGGCCCGGTCATTTGGGCGGGAGCAGAAATCATTCTGCTTCTTAATCAGCAGCACCCGAAGCTGAACGATTCTTCCGTACAGTTCTACGACGAAGAGGTGCCCACTAATCAACCCATCTTCAATTACGATGGAAAGATAAGATTCTAAACACCCCCTTCACAAAACACCAGACACCCTCCACCCAATATGAAACGAACCATAGCCATTTGCCTTGCAGTGCTCACCACTACAACCCTGCTGGCCCAGATAGGGCGCCGCTTTCCTTCGGAGCGTAAAGTCATTAACGACCCTAAGACTGGCGCCGAACTCGTGTTCCTTACCTCGAAGAGCGGAACGGGCGACTCTAAGATTTACCAAACCCACAACCAGTGGACCTCAGACGGACGGTGGGTCATTTTTCGCTCCAACCGTGTGGCTGGCGAGGCCATGGCCGTCAACGAGGAGACGGGCGACATTGTCCAGGTGACCGAGGGCGGCTTCACCGGCATGCTCTGCGTGGCCCGCAAGTCGATGAACCTCTATATCATGCGCGCCAAGAAAGATAAGGATAATAAGCGCACGGGCATGGAGGTCGTCGAAATCAACCTCGAAAAGCTCTTTGCCGACAGCGAGACGGGCAACCTGAAGAAGAAGCAGGCCTACGAGCGAATCTGTGGCATCGTTCCTGCCAGCATGTGCAGCGAGGGCGACATGGCGCTCGACGGCAGCGAGACCTTCGTCTACTTCCGCCTCTCATCCGAGTATGCCCGCCAGATGCCCATAGCCGAGCCTATAGCCCCCAACTTCGGTCCGCGACATATGGGCGCAGGGCCTGGCGGCATCGGCAAGATGGACCTCGCTACCGGCAAGGCCGAACCCGTTGTTGCCGTCCACTTCAAGGTGGGCCACATTCAGGGCAACCCCTGGCATCCCGGCGAGGTCGTCTTCTGCTGGGAGACGGGTGGCAAGGCACCTCAGCGCACCTGGATGTGCAATGCCGACGGCTCCGGCCTGCGTCCCATCTACCGCGAGACCGAGCACGACTGGGTGACCCACGAGGCTGTGATCAACGAAGACGAGCTGGTGATAGCCATTATCGGCCACCGGCCCATCAACAAGGGTGAGCAGAAGACCATTGAGGGTCTCGAGTCATTTGCCACTTCCGATGACTGGGGACCATCAGGCACCAAGGAGTATGCCACTGGCATTGCCGTGGTGAACATGCGAACCCGCGAGTTGACTCTTGAAGGACAGGTTCCTGGTGACAACTTCTGGCACGTAGCAGGCTCACAGGATGGTCACTGGGTGGCTGGCGACGACTTCGCCCGCGAGCTGTGGCTCATCGACCGCCACACTGGCGAGCGCATCCTACTCTCTGCCGGACATAAGACCACGGCCCGCGACCACGTTCACCCCACCTTCAAACCCGACGGCACCGAGATTGAAATCCAGTCGGCCATGCTCTCCGACGACGGCCGCTCGATGAACATCTGCATCGTCCGAATGCCCCAACACTTAATAGACCGATATAAGAAAAAGTAAAAAGGTATAAAATGTAAAAAAATGTACCCACAATACTTTCTCACGATTATTTGTGCTTTATGGTTTTCAAACGCCACAACAGCATCACATGCTCAAACCTATCGATTCGACTTTGGATCTTCAAAGGCTGCTGAGGGTTTCCAGGCTGTAATGTCGTCAATGACCTACAATTCTGATCGTGGTTTTGGTTTCGAACCTGGAGCAATTCCCAATGATGTAGTTCGAGGAAAAGGCTCCAATCTTACAAAGGATTTTGTCACGTCAACAGGCGTGTTCTGTTTTTCAATCAAACTTCCGGAAGGGAACTACAAGGTGACACTGACGTTGGGTGATCCGCAGGGCACGTCATGTACGACAGTCAAGTCCGAGGTCCGCCGCCTGATGATGGAGAGTCTGCAAACAGACAAGGGTGAGACACAGACTGTTTCTTTTGGCGTTAACGTCCGTACGCCGCAGCTGTCCAAAGGTAACGCCATCAAACTTAACTCGCGAGAGTTGGATTATGTAACGGGCATTGTCAAGACTTATACTTGGGACGACAAACTGACTCTGCAGTTCTATGGCAGTGCTCCGGCAGTATGTGCCTTAGAGATTGAACCAGCTTCGGAGGATGTGGTAACTGTCTTTATTATCGGTGACTCCACCGTGACCGACCAGGCTAGCGGAGGTACGTGGGGACAATATCTGCCACGCTGGTTTGATTCGCAAGTTGTCGTAGCCAACCATGCTGAGAGCGGCATGACCATTAAGGGCTTCCGGTTCGGCCGGCGCTGGGACAAAATCATGGAGAGTGCACACCCTGGCGATTATCTTTTGATACAACTCGGCACCAATGACGAGAAGAAACGTGGCCATGACCCGATGTGGGATGCTGCCGATCATGCCGGCGACTGGGTTCGCACGCATTCAGATCCCCAAAAAGACTATGTTTGGGGACTTGCCACGATGGCCCTAGAGGCTAAGCGCCATGGGATGATACCTATCATCATTTCACCAATGACCAAGATAGACCGCAGAACGGCTACTGCAACGGAGGTGATGACACCATACGGCACCAATGCCCGTCGTGGCGCGGAATTAGGCGAGTGCGCATACGTTGACCTATGGGGGATGAGCCGCGATATCATTGCAGCACTGGGCCGTGATGCACTCTCGGTGTATGCCGATGGTACCCATACTGACAACTACGGAGCCTATCTGTTCTCTTTAGGCATTGTGCAGGCCATCAGAGACCTCGGCCTTGCCCTTAGCAAGCACATTATTCCAGACACGCCCAACTTCGATGCCAAGCATCCGAAGCCTGCTCTGAAGGATTTTACCTGTCCGATTGAGCCGTCAAATTCAATCAGAAAAGCAGCATACTCTGGCACAAATGGCCAGACGCAGTTCGGTCCGCTTTAATGATCAAAAAACAATCTTTAAGACATATGAAGAAGATAATAGTAATTTTACTCATTGCGGCGCTCATGGTCAACAGTTGCTCACAGCAAGGTAAAGAAACCACTGACGGGCAGGAACCACCTCACCTGGAGAAACGTGGTGGTGTAACGCAATTGATGGTCAAGGGACAGCCTTGGCTGGTGTTAGGCTGTGAGTTAGGCAACTCCACATCGTCAAGCCGTTCCTATCTGGCCCCTTACTGGCAGAAGCTGAAGGACGCAGGTGTGAATACAGTGCTAGCTGTGGTATCTTGGGAACAGACGGAACCCAAGGAAGGACAATTCGATTTCACCGTGGTCGACAATTTACTAGAAGATGCCCGCAGCAACGATATGAAACTGGTCCTACTCTGGTTCGGCTCGTGGAAGAATGGCATCACCAGTTACACGCCGACATGGGTGAAGCGCGATACCAAGCGCTTTCCCTTGGCTCAGACACCAGAGGGCAAGTCCCTGCCCATACTGACCACCTTTGGTGAGGAGACCTGTCAAGCTGATGCGAAGGCATTTGCCGCCATGATGCGACACCTGAAGGAGGTGGATGCCCGACAGCAGACCGTGGTGATGATACAGATGGAGAACGAAGTGGGTCTGCACGGCCACCCCCGCGACTACTGTGCACTGGCCGATGCGGCCTACAAAGGACAAGTGCCCAAAGCACTGACTAACTGGCTCTCAGCCCATCAGGACAGTCTGCTACCCGAGACACGACAGGCATGGATGGCCGGCGGATGCAAGACAGCAGGCACATGGGAAGAGGTGTTCGGTCCTACTGACAGGGCAGCAGAAATCTTCATGGCATGGAACTATGCTACATACATGGACCGCATCACTGAATCGGGTAAGAAGGAATATGCGCTTCCAGTGTTTGTGAATGCCTGGATTGTACAGCCCGAGGACTCACGTCCCGGCAACTACCCTTCTGGAGGTCCGCAGGCACAGAACCACGATATCTGGCGGGCTGCAGCACCCCACATCGATATCCTTTCTCCTGATATCTACTTGAACGACTTCCCTCAGCAGCTCTCGCTATATGCCCGTAGTGGCAATCCTGTCTTCGTTCCTGAGTCGCGCTCAGGTCAGAACGGCGCCGCCAATGCGGCTTACGCCATCGGGGCCAAGGGCGCCATCGGCTATTCACCGTTCGGTTTTGAACGCAACAGCGACGATGAGGTGAATGCCACCTTCCGCAGTTTCTATCAGAAGGCAGGCAGGATAGCCTCGATGATGCTGACAGCACAGGCAGAAAACCGCATCGGTGCAGCCTGGCTGAAAGGTGACAATCCCATGCGGGTGAAGGACACCATCAGGCTGGGCGAGGTGTGCATCGTGTGTGAACTGATATCGAGCGGGATGCGCAATGGTGGCGCACCACAGCTGACAGGAGGTTCCTATGACCCTGAGGCCATCGGCTACGCCGTCGCCATCCAACAGACAGACGACAGTTATCTGTTGCTCGGCTCCAACGTCCGCATCACTTTCTTGCCTGCCAAAGGTGAAGGAATCATCGGTCTGGCAAAGGTCACTGAAGGCGACTTCGATGAGCAGGGTCAATGGCAAGAAGGCCGGTGGCTGAACGGCGACGAGATACAACTGCGCTACGACCTGCTTTACGCCGTCGACGAGGGGTTCTCGGGACAAGGACTTAACTTCAGTCGCCCAGAGCCATCATTCCAAAGAGTTGAACTTTTTACTTATTAGTACAATGAAAAAGAGTTTGGCCCTACTATGGACGGCTTTGCTGACCATGACTGCAAACGGGCAATCCAACATCCATGTGACGGAACCTGGTTTCAAGGTATTCCAGTTTCCACGGACACAAATTCCACGTATCGATGGTGACTTTACAGACTGGGACATCGTTCCTGACGCGTACAGTGTGACCATTGATGAGATGTGGGACGACACAGGCAAGCACAAAAACATAGACCGCTCTACGCTCGACATCAAGGTGAAAGTGGGTTGGGTGAAGGGGCTGAACAGACTGTATTTCCTCTACGAAGCATACGATGACTTCTGGGATTTCAACCAACTGGGACTTCACAACGACACATACGAGATTGTGGTGGACGGCGACCTCTCTGGTGGTCCCCATACTGATGAGTTCAGGTTAAATCCAGAAGTGAAGAGTCGTATAGATGCCTTCTTCGAGTTTCAGAACCAACACGCACAGAACTATCACATCATGACCCCTCCCACAGAGGGTAAGTCGTGGACGATGGTATGGGGGCCGCAACAATGGCTGAAATACCTGCCCTATTCCAACTACGCCTACGACTACAGTTTCAGTCATGGAGACAGCGGAAAGCTGCGCATGGAGTTCTACATCACTCCTTTCGACTATGCCAGTCCTGAAGGCCCGGAGAAGTCGGTGGAGAGCCGGCTTTATGAGAACAAGAAAATAGGGCTTTGCTGGGCAGTCATCGACTACGACGGACAATCACAGAACAATGGTTTCTGGAATCTGTCGAAGCATCATGAGATGTATGGCAACGCTTCCATGCAGCGACTGTTTACGCTGATGCCTTTAGAACCCCAGTTCCGCAAGGCCATTGAGTGCGACTGGACTTTTACCGTAGTGCCCGACACCCGTACCGTCTGTTTCCGTGACCAAAGCTACGGTCCCATCACCTCCTGGCACTGGGACTTCGGTGATGGCACTACCTCATCAGAACAGCATCCTACGCATACCTATGCCCGTGACTATGCCCACTATGTGGTAACGCTCAGTGTCGACGGCCCAAAAGGCAGCGCCCGCTGCTGCAAGGTATGGGAGGTTTGCGTGCGCGACCTGTTACATCCCTCACTGACACCGTATGATTAAGAGATGGATGTTTTTCACCTGCTGCATGATATGGAGCATCGTTACCTGGGCACAGGTAATCAGCTATACAGACCATATCAGTTCCGCTGACGGTCTGTCGAACGACTTTGTCGTGTCATTGGCCATTGACGGACAAGGTCACGTATGGGTGGCAACAGAGGCGGGTCTGAACAGGATTGCAGGCAAAACCTGTATACCCATAACAGATGAGCCGTTGAATGGACTCATCACGGCCCTTTACTGGCACGAGAACTCTAACATCATGCTCATTGGTTCAGAAGGCGGACTGACAGTGTACTATGGGAAAAGTGGTCAGATGCGACATCTGAATAGCAAGGACGGTCTGTTGGCATCAAGTGTGAACAACATCGCAAAGGCCGCCGACGGCGGTGTGTGGCTTGTATATGGTGACGGACAGATACAGCATCTGGATTGCACAACACTGGTGGCAAAGACTCTGAAGCTAGACCAACCTCATGGCAACCGTTGTGCTATGGATGACGGTCGTGGACACTTGTACATAGGCCACAGCCAACATGGCATGACGGTGGTGCAAATCAATGACGGGACATCGCGCAACTATCGTCAACAGACAGGTGACCCTCACAGTCTGCCAGGCAACAATGTGCGGTGTATCTACCAGGACCGCGACGGAGTTATCTGGGTGGGAACCGACACGGGCTTGGCGCTGTTCCATCCCGAACGAGGCACATTTACCAAAGTGACGGATGGAGCAGACCGTTTCGATGATAATGTCTATGACATTCTCCAGAGGAAAGATGGAAGAATATGGGTCGCCACCGACATAGGAGGCGTGAGGATTGTGGACCAAGGACGGTATACCGACGCGCAGGTCAGTCTATCGTCGCTCAACACCCGCAGCCTTGCCGAGGACGAATTTGGCAACGTCTGGGTAGGCAACCACAGTGCAGGTGTCGACTTTATCAGCGACACCAAGCAGGAGTTTCATCTTCTGGATTACAAGACCCCGGAAGGCAGGAGTCCTTCAGTGAGCGCAATGGCTGCCGACACGGAACAGGGGTTTTGGATGGCCAACGAGAACGAGCTGGTGTGGTGGCAGGATGGTGCCATCAAAGGCCGGTGGAGCAGTCAGAATGTGATACGCCGCAAATACTCCTTCCCCCGCTGTATGATGGTCGACCATCAGGGCGGTGTGTGGATAGGCGTGGACGATCAAGGTGTGTATCGCTTTGACAAACATGGCAAACGGTTCTCACATATCCCCGTCAGCCCGGAAGGAAGCGACATTCACTGCTTTGCCGAGGACTCAGAGGGGCGCATCTGGATAGGCGGGGAGTTTGGGGTGTATCTTTACCGGAACGGGAAAGCCGAGCTGCAAGATGACGTGAGCCAGACCATTCATGCACCTGCCACCTGTATCGTGGAGACAGCACCACAGCAACTGTTCGTTGCCACATTGGGCGATGGCATCTACTCGATAGACCTTCAGCACCATCAATGCCGACATCTGAGCACAGATGAGGGATTGCCCTCGAGCAAGATCAACCATACCATCGGCGACGGACGGGGCGGCGTGTGGCTAGCCACCAACAACGGGCTGGTATGGGTGGAAGACCCTGTTCACCTGACAGGCATCAGCGTTTATGGCAAGGAGCACGGGCTGGAGGACTGTCACATACAGTCTCTTCAACAAGATGCGAATGGCCGCATCTGGATGAGCACCTATTCGGGCATATCCTATTTTGTGAAGAGCACCGGGCGGTGCTATAATTACAGCCATCATGACACCCGTCTGTCGGGTGGTTTTGCCAATGGAGGTGTAACGATGGACGTCGACGGCACCATCTATCTCGGATCGGCAGGCGGCGTTTGCTGCTTCAACCCGCAACAGATGGGGAACGGGAGCCGGTTGTCTGAAATTCAGATCACAGCCTGCGAGGCTTACAACCCTGTTGGCAGCAACACGGAAATACAACAGCTTGTGCCCGATGAGCAGGGACGGGTGACGACCACCTATCGGCAGAACACCATCCGCCTGACCTTCGCCATGCGCAACTTTGCACAGAATTCGGTTGTGGACTATTCGTATATGATGAAGGGCATGGACGGCAAATGGTATGACATTGGCAACGACCACGATGTGGTGTTCCGTGGACTGAGGCCTGGCGAATACACATTCATATTGAGAGCAAAACTGAGGAACCAGGATTGGGAACAGGCCAACGACACACGGCTCACTATCGTCATCACACCGCCGTTCTGGCGCACATGGTGGGCCTATATGGTTTACGCCTTTCTGGTCGTTGCCGTCATAGGTTACGCCGTACGGTCGTACAAACGCAAACTGACACTGCGCAATGCCCTGGAACTGGAACGGCGCGAGAGTCAGCAGAAACAGGACATGAACGAAGAGCGGCTGCGATTCTTCACCAACATCACTCACGAGCTACGCACGCCGCTGACGCTCATCCTTGGACCAATAGATGACCTGATGGAAGACCGCGAGCTGACGCAGCAGAGCCGCCGCCGCGTGGCCTTGATCCAGAAGAGTGCCGAACGCCTCAGAGACCTCATCAACGAAATACTGGAGTTCAGAAAGACAGAGACCCAGAACCGGCGGTTGACAGTGGCACGTGGCGACATCGGTCAGTTTGTACGGGAGACATGTCTCAACTACAAGGAGCTGAACCGTAATCCCAAGGTGCAGTTTGTCTGCCGTATTGCTGATGGTCTGCCGATAATATGGTTCGACTCGGAAATCATCACTACGGTCTTGAACAACCTGCTATCGAACGCCATGAAATATACAGATGAGGGCAGCATCACCACCACTGTGGAGGCCATCGGCAGCACTCTGCGCATTGCAGTAGCCGACACAGGCCATGGCATCGCCCCGGAAGCGCTGCCCCATGTGTTTGAACGTTACTATCAGGCCAAAGGCAGTCATCAGGCATCGGGAACTGGCATTGGTCTGGCTCTCGTCAAATCGTTGGCAGAACTTCATGAGGGAAGCATCAGCGTGGAGAGTAAAGAGGGGCAGGGAAGCTGCTTCACTTTTGCCATAGGTATAGGCAACACCTATCCGAATGCCTTGCACAAGGAGGACAACAACGCAGATGAAGGGATGAAAGAGAAGCGTGAAGCGACGGCTGCCACAGAAGAAGAACCGGTGGAGAACAAAGAAGAGACGCGCCCCCAGCTGCTGGTTGTAGAAGACAACGCCGACATACGCCAATATATCGCCGACACCTTCAGCGAAGACTTCCTCGTGCTTCAGGCAGAGAACGGAGAGGAGGGTGTGGAAATGGCTGAGGAACACAATCCCGACATCATTGTGAGCGACATCATGATGCCCAGGAAGAACGGCATAGAACTCACCCGCCAACTGAAAAGCGACATCCGCACCAGTCATATCCCCATCATCCTACTGACGGCTAAGACCTCCGACGACGACAAGGAGGAAGGCTATGACAGCGGCGCTGATTCATACCTGACAAAGCCGTTCACTGCCAAGCTGCTGGCCAGCCGCATCAGGAATCTGCTCACTGCACGGCGACGACTGACGGAGATGATAGCCAACGGCGACATGCAACACCCTTCGCCCCTGCCAGACTCCAGCCGACAGTTGCCGAAGGAACGCAAAGACACCCCACAACTGAGCCCGCTGGATCAGGAATTCATTGACAGACTGAATCGGCTGATAGAAGATCATATCATGCAGGTAGACATCGACATGGCCTTTATCACTGACAAAATGGCCATGAGCCACAGCACATTTTATAGAAAGGTGAAAGCGCTCACAGGAATGACTGCCACGGAATTTATCCGCAAACGACGGCTGCGCCATTGCTACATGCTGCTGGAAAGCGGCGACTATCATGTAAACCAGGCGGCCATGATGACAGGCTTCAACCAGATGGCACATTTCCGTGAGACGTTCAAGAAGGAGTTCGGCATCCTGCCATCAGAAGTGAAGAAGGTGAATCGTTGAATATTGAATAATTAGTATTGAAGACTGAAGACTGAAGATGAGACGCCTGTTAACTATATTATCGTTTATCATTGGCCATTTGTCACTCGTCCATGCAGCAGCGACCTACATGGTGAAGGATTTCGGAGCTGTCGGCGATGGTCGGCATATCGACTCCCCTGCCATCAATGCCGCCATCGAGCACGCTGACAAAGAAGGAGGAGCAACGGTGGTGCTCACTGAAGGCACCTATCTATGCTACTCCATTCATCTGAGGAGCAACATCACCCTGCGGCTGGAAAAAGGGGCAGTCATCAAAGCTGCTCCCGTTACGGATACACGCTCGGACTTGTCTGCTTTCCAGGGTAAGAACGGCTACGACGAGGCTGAGCCCAACGACTCCCACTACCAGGACTTCGGCCACAGCCATTGGCACAACTCGCTGCTATGGGGAGAGAATCTTCACCACGTCACGATAGAAGGCGAAGGGCTGATTGATGGTACGGATGTGCTGCAGCGAGGCGGACCGCGAAAGGGATATGACGGTCGGACGATAGCCAATAAAGCACTGGCCTTGCGCGACTGTAGGCATGTAACTATCCGCGGACTGAGTTTCTTGCGCTGCGGACATTTCGCCCTCCTGCTCACAGGTGTCGACGATCTGCTGATAGAAGGGGTGGACTGCGACACCAACCGCGACGGCTTCGACATAGACTGCTGCGAACGGGTCGTTGTGAGGAATTGCCGTGTGAACACCGTCAACGACGATGCCATTGTACTGAAGTGCTCTTACGCCTTGGGACGTCCAAAGCCAACAGAACACGTTCTCATAGAGGATTGTGAGGTCAGCGGATTCGATGTGGGCACCATGCTCAACGGCACACGGACCACGCTTACAGAAAAGGCCCCAGACGGCGACGGGCCAACAGGTCGCATCAAACTAGGTACAGAGTCTAACGGCGGATTCCGCCATATCACCATTCGTCGCTGCAAGTTCACCCATTGCCGTGGACTGGCACTTGAAACAGTGGACGGGGCTGAGATGAGGGACATACGAGTCAGCGACCTCACAATGATTGACATTTGCAACTCGCCCATCTATATACGGTTAGGAAACCGCATGCGAGCCCCAGAAAGGTTCCATCATTCTAAAGTCAGTGGAATTCGAATCAACAATGTCCATGTTACCAATGCCGACAGCCGATATGCATGTCTGATTGCTGGAGTGGAAAACCATCCCGTCCGCAAGGTTCGTATTAAAAACCTCTCTGTCCAGTTCCGTGGTGGACTTACCCTAAAAGATGTGGAAGAACAGCGAGGCTGTAACCCTTTCTTCATACCTGAGGCTCGCAAGTCAGGTCAGCTGGGCGAAGCCAATTACCCAGAACCCTCTGCACATGGCATTCAGCCTGCCTGGGGCTTCTCTATCAGCTACGCAGAGAATATCCGATTGAAGAACGTTCATTTGGAAACAATCCATCCCGATGAGCGTCCTGTCTTCTATTTCAACAACACCAAAAACATCAGGAACTCTCGCTGACTGACCATATTACCAGTGGAAACGGACAACGAGTGGTAAATGGTCGGAATAACCAGGCTGGTAACGCAATCCATTGTAAGTTCGGCGTGGACGGAATCCGCCATAGACGGGATCGTCCTCGAGGAGGAAGAGAGGGGAATGTATATATGCGGTGTCAACTTGAAGTGCTAGTGAGGGTGAACAAAGTACATGGTCAATGCTTTGCCAGTCACCACGATAGCGATAGGTACCGTGGACATTGTTCAGGCCACGGGCATCACGGGTAACACTGTTCATACGGTGATCTGAAAGGCAACGCAGTATAGGTGAATCATCATAGTCGTTGAAGTCGCCTGCTACTGCTACAAGTGCCTTGGGAGACTGCATGAAAAGGGAATCCAAGGTCTGGCTTAGACGTTTGGCTACAGCCATGCGAAATGGACGGCTGTGCTTCTCCCCACCATAACGGCTAGGGGCATGAACAACAAAGACATGTAGGGTGTCGCCCGTACTGATACGCCCGCTGACATAGAGAATATCGCGGGTGGGACGCATACCCTCTACAGGAGTCACACGGAGTGACTGCCACTGCACAGGTGAGAAAGAAAACGGACTGTAGACAAGGGCAACGTCAATGCCACGAAGGTCAGGCGAAGAAGTCATAAGGTACTCATAGCCTGCATTCCGAAGCAGGGAACGACGTGTCAGATATGTAAGTGCGCTATCGTTCTCAACCTCGCAGAGGGCCACCAAGTCAGGTATACCATCATCACGACAAGACAGGATTTCCTGTGCTATGTTGTCCAGCTTACGCCAATAGCGTTTGCGTGTCCAGTGCCGTGTGGCGTCTGGGAGGTATTCCTGATCCTGCTTCAACGAGTCGTGGCTCACATCGAAGAGGTTCTCGCAATTTAGTTCTACCAGCGTGAACTGCTCCTGCGCCCCTACGGGGCTAAATGATAAATGATAAATGATAAATGATAAACCTATCAGCCACCATTTTCCCTTGGTTTCTTTGATCCTATTTCTCATGGCGCAGCATTTATCATTTATCATTTGTCATTTATCATTTAGCGCGAAGCGCGCCTGATTTTCCAGCCAATGGACGCGATGAAGATGCTCATGAGTGGTGAAAGATAATTGAAGAAGCAATATGGCAGATAGGTAAGCGTAGAGACACCCAGGACGGTGCTTTGGGTGAGTCCGCAGGTGTTCCAGGGAACAAGTACCGAGGTGACCGTTGCACCATCCTCGCACGAACGACTGAGCAGACGCGATTCACAACCATGTTGACGGTAGGCTTCACGGAACATCTGGCTAGAGAGCATGATGGACAGGTATTGGTCAGCCAGGGCAATGTTGCAGAAAATGGCTGTGCCCACCGTGGAAGCAACAAGCGACACCGTACCATGCACCAGACGAAGCACCTGCCGCATGAGGTCCTGCAGCTGACCTGTTGCCGTGAGTGTGCCGCCGAAGGTCTGTGCACAGATGATAAGCCAGATGGTGGGCATCATACCACCCATGCCGCTGGTGTGTACCAGTTCATTGAGCATAGGAACTCCTGTATCAATATTGGTGCTATCATAACACACCTTCATCATGCCTTTATAGGATGCCAGCAGTCCACTACCCGACTCACCTGAGATGGTATGGACCAACACAGGCTGAACCACCAGTCCTACAACCACTGCCAGCAGAATGGCAAGGAACAACACCACCATGGACGGCCAACGCCGGGCTATCATCACACCCGTCAGCACAGGAACTACTAACAACCAGGGGGTGATGACAAATGTGTTCTGAAGCCCGTCCATGAATGCTGCAACGTTACCATGACCCGACACGTTCATGGTGAATCCTGCTATCAGGAACACTGTCAGTGAAATACAGAACGTGGGCACAGTTGTAAAAAGCATATAGCGGATATGGGTGAACAGTGGGGTTCCCGATACGCTGGAAGCCAGCACCGTGGTATCGGAAAGTGGGGAAAGCTTGTCACCAAAGTAGGCTCCAGTAATGATGGAACCGGCTATCCATCCGTCGTCAAAGCCATGAGCTTTACCAATGCCCATCAGCGCTAGTCCGATGGTGGCTACGGTGGTCCATGAGGAACCAATCATCAGACTGACCAATGCACAGAGCAGGCTGCTGCTCACCAAGAACACTTCAGGGCGTATGATCTGCATGCCGTAGTATATCATTGTAGGCACGATGCCTGAAACCATCCACGTGCCGCCAATGGCTCCGATGAGAAGCAGGATGATGATGGCAGGAGTACAACTGGCCACCTTGGCCGTTATCTCACGTTCAAGGTTCTCCCACGACAAACGCTTGGAGAAATGGCCGATGAGCACACTGACTGCCGATGCCACCAGCAGAGAAACCTGGGATGCACCATCCAATGTTGCGCTGCCGAAAACGGCAACGCAACATGTAATGAGGAGAATCAGTACCAGGAATGGGACAAATGTCATAGCCCCTGACTATCAACCATGAACAGTAATCAGCAAACTTTCTCCAGACGCTTCATGACTGAGAACATGAAGGCTGCCGAAAGCAGGCACAGTACAATGAACACGCTCCATACCAGCCAGAGCGGCAGGCCTCCCCACAGATAGGCACTTACGCTGACAAGCTTGTTACCTAAAGCGGTAGAAACAAACCAACCACCCATGCAGGCTCCTTTATATTTGGGAGGTGCTACCTTCGAGACGAACGAGATACCCATCGGCGAGAGCAGCAGCTCGGCAAAGGTCAGGATAAGGTAAGTGCCTATCAACAGATTGGGCGACACATCGGCCACGTGGACGGCTACAGGATTGCCGTCGGGACCAGGCTCGGTCTGTGGCAGGGGAAGACCGAACGAGAAGAAAGCCATGAGGCAGAAAGCAGCACCGGCCACAAGCATGCCATAGGCTATCTTACGTGGAGCGGATGGTTCCTTGCCTTTCGATGCCAGCCAGCCGAACAATGCCAGCGAAACAGGAGTCAGAGCAACCACATAGAAGGGATTGAACTGCTGGAAGATGGGAGCACTAACCTTGATGATGTCCTCCTGAACAGAATAACTGAAGATGAGGAAAGCCACGGCTAATAAGATGATGAGCGCCGAAATGCCCTTCGTCTTTGCACTCTTGCCCTGATACAGTGAGAAACCAGCATAGACAATGAAGATGACGGCTACCAGGTTCCACACGTTGAAAGCCATTCCTTGCACGCCAGTGGCACTTTGCGCAGTGAACTCATCGGCAAAGTAGGTCAGCGACAGACCATTCTGATGGAATGCCATCCAGAAGAAGATAACCACGGCAAAGACAAGTCCCAATGCAATGAGGCGCTCCTTGGTCTGCTCGGGGGTGAGGTCATCGACAACGGTTGCAGCATCACCCTTCTTCTTACTGCCCTCAACATGACGGAACGTTGAACGAGAGAGGTAGTAGATGGCGATGGACAGGATCAAGGAAGCGCAGGCAACGGCAAAAGCAAAATGATAGCTGTCGTTGACACTGACGCCCAGGCTCTGCTGAGCCCACTCCATAATCTTCACTGCCACAGTCGGGGCAAAGAGAGCGCCGATGTTGATGGCCATGTAGAAAATGGAGAATCCCGAGTCGCGCTTGTCGGCATATTTGGGATCGTTGTATAGATCACCGACCATGACTTGCAGGTTGCCTTTGAACATACCTGTGCCGAAGCCGATGAACAACAGCGCAGCTAACATGACTACGAGGGCAAACGTGTCGCCACCAAGGGGTACGGAAAGAAGTACATAGCCAGCAAACATGATCATTATGCCCCATGTGACCATCTTTCCAAAGCCGAACTTGTCGGCCATCCAACCGCCTACTAAGGGGAAGAAATAGACGAGCATGAGGAAATCGCTGTAGATTTCACCAGCCCATCCGGCATCCAAGCCATAGTTAGCTCTTAGAAACAATGCGAAGACGGCCAACATGGTATAGTAGCCGAATCGCTCACCAGTGTTGGCAAGTGCCAACGCGTAAAGTCCTTTAGGTTGTCCTTCGAACATAATTCTTTAGTTTTTAGATGTTATAAGTTATTATTTGATTTGGTCGTTCATTGTACGTGTAATATCAAAGAGGTAACTCAGCTTGATGACGATATTCTGGAAATTGGATGTAGAGAAGTAGTCACGCTTGGAGTTGCCATAGATGTTGCCAAGGGCGTAATAATAGCGGCCATCGAGAAGGATATGGCCTAACTTGCGATGCGAGAACTCCAGGCCAATGCCGCCAGAGATACCGTAATCGAACTTGTTCTCCACAGGCATATGATACATATTGGAATAGGTGTGATCCTCGGTAGATGGTCCAGACACCCTCGATGAACGGTAATAGGAGTTGGGATGGTCAAGGTCGAAGTTGTACTTGGCCTTCTCGTTGAGGTACAGACCTATCTGGGGACCTACCTGGAAGAAGAACTGGAAACCTCTCCGTTCCCTTCCCCATCCCATTCGCGCATAGACGGGAATCTGGATGTAGTTCACACGCCGCTCATAGGCTTCGTGGGTACCGTCAATGCTTTTGTCTGTAACGGGATCAAGAATGGGCACCGGTTCATCGAGACTGTTCAGGATACGTTCCCTCCAGCCCAACTGTGCATAGTTGACCTCACCCACAAGGGCACAAATGCTATTGAAGTATTTCTCGCAGGTATAGCGTGCGGAGATACCAGCCGTCAGGCCTGGCATCTGATCCTGAGGAACCTTGTGAAGGAAGCTGACGCTACTCATCACATAGCCACCATTCACACCTACGGCAAAGTCACTGCGGTGCTGTCCTATCTGAGCCGTAGCGGTGAGCAGCGAGCAATAGGCAACGATAAGTACCGCAACAATCCTCTTCATCCGTCTTGGATTCATACCTTTTTTATATATAAGGGTCATCTTGGGTGTTTACTTGTCAATGATAACGATTCTACGTTCGGGCATATAGCGGACGAACAGCAGGGCATGGTTCTGCATTCCACCATTACCAATGCGGGTGAACTGTAGCGGAGTCTGTGCTGCCGGATAGCTCACAGTTCCTGCCTCACCTGTGAAATTTCTGCCGTAGCGTCGTAAGCCACGGAGGAAATACTGGGCATGGTCGAAGCCTGTAATGGCAAACCGTGGCAGAGACTGCTGCATGTCTTCATGGAAATTCCAACGGTACTTCTGTTCAATACGCTTGGTATTCGAGGTTAGCGGATTATAGAAATAGTTGGCTGGAATATGGACATCGTACTTGTAGAAATTGTCGGCCTGATGCTTGGTATACATCATCCACTCCGTATAGCCCATGATCGTGATCTTCAAGTCAGGATACTGGGTACGCAATGTATTCATCTTGGCAAATGCCTGGATCATCTGCGGTGAGCGGGCAGTATTGAGCACCACCACATTGGGTTTCTCGCTGCTGAATGCCTTGGCAAACTGATCATCGGAAGAACGCAGACTGGTGAGGTTATACGCCATGGAACGGTTATCCATGAAACGCCTCAGGGTGGTCGTGAACAATCCCTTGGTGCTCTCGCTGTCATGGCAGTCGATGATAATGGGGTGATAGTCCTTGAAAAGGTTCACAAAACGCAGCGCCACTGCCTCGGTATAGGTATTGTTGTTCTGGTAGACTTGGAAGATATTGCGGTTCTGATATACCTCTGGTGCATTGATAGAGAACGGTATCATGAGCTTGATGTTGTGCTTCTTGACAAAGTCCGACAAGGGCTTCACCTGATTGGAATAAAGAGGTCCAATAATCAGATCGCACTTGGCGGCTTCAGGATCTTTCAGCACAGTGTTGACGTTGGCGTTCTCTGCCAGGTTCCATGCCTTCACATCAATGCTCATACCCGTCATCTTCATGCTGTCGCAGGCCATGAGCACACCACGATAGTATTCCACCATGCGCCGTCCGTCTCCATTGTCATCATGCAAGGGTAGCATCACACCTATTCTAACTGTCTGTGCCAACATGTTAAGTGTAAACATGAGCATCAGCACAGTCATTGAAAAATATCTTAATATACGAACCATAATTCTAAAAAAAAGCGTTTTCGGATGCAAAATTACAAAAAAAGCGTGGCTAAATCAAGATTTATCCGTAAATTTGCACGTTAAACCACATTAAAATGAACATAAAACAGATAATTTGGCTGTCTTTTTGCACTTTTTTACCATTGATGGCCGCTGCAGAGGATGATATTCCTTTAGTCAAGCCTACCGCCTCGTATACCGATTCCAAGGGCGAACTGCAGGTAGTGACAAGCATTGACGAAGGAGAGGCACCTCTGGAAGTAACTTTCCGTGCCAACCCTATGAACATGGGTACCCATACGCCTTCGTACGAATGGCATTTCCGCAAACAAAGCGAGAAAGAGCAGAATACCGACTTCCTGGTGCGTTATGAGGAAGAAACCACCTACCGCTTCGTAGAGTCCGGAACGTTTAACATCACGCTCATTTGCCGCCTTACCGATACTGGCGACCTCGTTGACTCTACCACCATCGTTGTGGCAATCACCGAGAGCAAGCTGGTCTTCCCCAATGCATTCTCGCCTAACGGCGATGAAATCAACGACAAGTTCCAGGCCAAGGAGCACAAAAGCCTGATTGAGTTCCATGCCTACATATTCAACCGCTGGGGACAGAAGCTCTTTGACTGGACTGACCCTGACGACGGATGGGACGGCAAGTTCAATGGATCTGACGTCAAGGATGGAGTCTACTTCCTGCTGGTAAAGGCCAAGGGTGCCGATGGCCATGTGTACAACATACGCAAGGATGTCAACCTGCTGCGAGGATTTACGGCTGAAGGCACGTCAACTAATACTCGATAAGTGCGGTTACATGAAAGAACAAGGCAAAATCAACGTATACGGCGCACGTGTACATAATCTGAAGAACATAGATGTCGAGATACCACGCCAGTCGCTTACCGTCATTACCGGGCTCAGCGGCAGCGGCAAGTCTTCATTGGCCTTCGACACGCTCTTTGCCGAAGGACAACGACGTTACATAGAGACCTTTTCGGCCTATGCCCGTAATTTCCTAGGTGGCTTGGAACGTCCGGATGTTGACAAGATAACCGGTCTGTCACCCGTCATAAGCATCGAGCAGAAAACCACCAACAAGAATCCTCGCTCCACAGTGGGCACCACAACCGAAATATACGACTACCTGCGACTGCTCTATGCACGTGCAGGCAAGGCCTACAGCTACATGACAGGCGAGCCCATGGTGAAATATACGGAGGAAAAGGTGGTGGACATGATTCAGGAGGACTATGCCGGCAGGAAAATCTTCATTCTTGCACCCGTAGTAAGGAGCCGAAAGGGACACTATCGTGAATTGTTCGAGCAGATGCGACGTAAGGGCTATCTCACCATGCGCGTTGACGGTGAGCTGCAGGAAATAGTACGTGGCATGAAAGTAGACCGCTACAAGAACCACAACATAGAGGTGGTTGTCGACAAGCTAAGCGTTCCGTCAACTCCCAGCGAGTCACCTGACGAACGCCTGAAGAAATCTGTCCATATAGCCATGAAACAAGGTGAAGGGCTCATCATGATTCTTGACAAGGACAGCGGAGCCGTGAAGCACTTCTCCAGCCGTCTCATGTGCCCAACCACCGGCATTAGCTATAGCGACCCTGCTCCAAACAATTTCTCTTTTAACTCGCCCCAAGGTGCCTGCCCCCATTGCAAAGGCCTGGGATTCATCAACGAGATTGATCTCGACAAAGTTATTCCCAATCGCAATCAGAGCATCTACGAAGGTGCAATCGTTCCTTTAGGGAAATACAAGTATCAAATGATTTTCTGGCAGATAGACGCCATCCTTAAGAAATACGATTGCACACTGAAGACACCCGTAAGCGATATTCCCGACGAGGCACTGAGCGAGGTTCTTTATGGATCACTCGACAATGTACGTATCGACAAGGAACTGGTTCACACCTCAAGCGACTACTTTGTTTCTTTCGATGGCATCATCAAATACTTGCGCCAGGTAATGGAGAACGACGAGTCCACCACAGGCCAGAAGTGGGCTGGACAGTTCCTTGCAGAAGTACCATGTCCTGAGTGTCATGGCCAACGGCTGAACCGCGAAGCCCTCTCCTACCGTGTTGCCGACAAGAACATTGCCGAACTGTCCGACATGGACATTAGCGAGCTGCGTCAGTGGATTGAAGAGCTGGAGAACGGAAAAGTGGAACTTGACAAGCAGCAATACCAAATAGCCAAGGAGATTCTCAAAGAGATTCGCACACGCCTTGACTTCCTGCTAGAAGTGGGCCTCGACTATCTGTCTCTCAACCGTCCCTCAGCATCGCTTTCCGGAGGTGAGAGCCAGCGCATAAGACTGGCCACACAGATAGGCTCACAACTGGTCAATGTACTCTATATACTCGATGAGCCTTCCATCGGGCTCCATCAACGCGACAATGAGCGTCTGATCCATTCGCTCAAGGAACTGCGTGATCTGGGAAACACCGTCATCGTTGTAGAACACGACAGAGACATGATGCTCGCCGCCGACTGGATTATCGACATCGGGCCACGGGCAGGACGGAAAGGCGGAGAAGTGGTGTTCCAGGGCACACCGGCAGAACTGATGAAGTCTGACACTCTTACTGCACAGTACCTCAATGGAAAGAAGAGCATAGAAGGCGGAATGACCAATGCGGAAGGAAAAAAGAGGAACATAGAAGTGGGCTCATGCCACAGTCTCATTTTAAAAGGCTGTACAGGCAACAACCTCAAGCACATAGACGTGGAGTTTCCCTTGGGCAAGCTTGTCCTCATTACAGGAGTCAGTGGGAGCGGCAAGTCCACACTTATCAATGAGACTCTCCAGCCTATTCTCTCGCAGCATTTCTACCGTTCGCTCAAAGCACCCAAGCCCTACGACAGCATTGAGGGAATGGAATTCATTGACAAGGTCGTCAATGTCGACCAGTCTCCCATCGGACGCACACCACGTTCCAATCCTGCCACTTATACGGGTGTCTTCGCAGACATCCGCGCACTTTTTGTCAACCTGCCCGAGGCCAAGATACGCGGCTATAAGCCCGGACGTTTCTCGTTCAACGTCAAGGGAGGTCGTTGCGAGACCTGTGGAGGCAATGGCTACAAAACCATTGAGATGAATTTCCTGCCAGACATACAAGTGCCTTGTGAGGAGTGCCATGGCAAACGCTACAACCGCGAGACCCTAGAAGTGCGTTACAAAGGCAAATCCATTGCCGATGTGCTCGATATGACTATTAACCAGGCTGTGGAGTTCTTTGAAAACGTGCCCGACATCCTACGCAAAATCAAAACCATTCAGGACGTGGGCTTGGGATACATCAAACTAGGACAGCCATCCACCACACTTTCAGGAGGCGAGAGCCAGCGCATAAAACTGGCTGCAGAACTGTCAAAACGTGACACGGGCAAGACCGTCTACATACTTGACGAACCTACTACGGGACTGCATTTCGAGGACATCCGTATCCTAATGGAGGTGCTTCGCCGACTGGTAGACAGAGGCAACACTGTCATTGTGATTGAGCACAACCTCGACGTGATAGAACAGGCTGACTGGATCATTGACATGGGACCGGAGGGAGGACGACGAGGTGGAGAGGTTCTCACCACGGGAACGCCCTCACAAGTGTCTCGCAGTAAAAAAGGTTACACACCACGATACTTGAAATCATCACAGAAAAAATAGGTAGAATAGAGTCCCAACTCGTTGATGAATGTCATTGTCTGGGTTGCGCCAAGGGTGTCGCATTTCGCAACTCCCTTATCCTTAGCATCAACATGCTTGCTTAAAACCAGGGTCCTGAATCAGGGGCGGTGAGTTGGTATTCTTCGTCTATGGGGGCTCTACCCGTACTCTCCCTGCACTTGCAAACGTGCCAACGTGCCATTTCGATTTTTTGTATTCATGGAATAGGATGAAGGGAAGGTGAAGAATCAAGGGGACAGGTTTTTGAAGTGAATTCATGAATTCATTCAAAAACCTGTCCCCTTGATTCCAGCAAAGTCATGATTCACGACGCCCGGCAAGGTGATCCGCTGGCATCAGGTGTAGTATGGCTCATTGGCAATCCCGTGGGCGGGGTCAGTGGGAAGTATACCTTCGGTAACAAGCAGAACATCCGCCTGCTGTCCTTCGACGAACCAGACGGTCAGCGCTATGCCGTGCTGATGGTGTGGGAACAACAGATCAAGCAGGACCAGCAGGCAGGCAACATCTGGATGATGAACGGCACCGTCTACGAGATCACGGCAAAGAAGTATGGTAAAATGCCTTTCCTGCTGCCCTATACCGAAAAGCAGGAGATAAAGGCAAATCTCAAAGACTATACGGCCCTTGCCGCCCCACAGACCTACGACGAGCTGCTGGCCAAGGTGAAGCAAACCTGCCAAATCTATGACCGTGAGACATCAGGTGGCAAGACTGCTGCCGTCGTGGTACTCCACAAGATGTGTGACGGCTATCCCCACAAGCTGACCCGCGATCAGTACAACACGCTCATCGGCATCCTCAGCCCATATGCCGAGAAAACCGCAGAGCAGAAACACAAGGAAATGTTTGGCTACACCTGCTACACACTTTACCAAAAGAGTGAGCATTATCAGGATAATCCATAAGGAGTGAATCGTTAAATTTATTGAAAAACGATAAACTTTTATCGATTTTATTTGGTTGATACTGAAAAAAGATATACTTTTGCATATCGAAATTCAATAAATAAACCAAATAAAACAATAAAAGTATGGAAATAAAGAAGTTTTTTAGCAAGGGTGAGAACCTGGTTGGCATGGGTTTTTTGCTGCTTTTGGCAGCTTATGTGGGTTGGCTAATGTATCGCGACGTCAATAGAATGCAAGAGGCCACCACGAACTATGACTATTACCAAAACCTTATCTATCTAATAGAGAATATTGCCAGAACCTATTTCTTCTGCATATTCCTGCTGATGGTATTCCTGACTTATATTCATAAACAGTACACCAAGTGGTGCGTCCGTCTGTTTTATCTGTTAGGCATTTCGGCATTGTTGTATTTCGGTTGGGCTGGCATCTTCTGCAAAAACGTGTATAATCAGATTGAGCCCCAGTACCTCGAGAATTATCCCAGAATGATTCACACGTTGTACACGGGTCCTCTCAATTGGATGATCATTGGCTACTTCTTTACTCCCAAAATTCTGAAGGATGCCCAGAAACTGAAGGAGGAACAGGAACTGACAGTATAATAATAAAGGAATAAGAATATGAAAAAGAGACTGAATATTTTCTGTGTTTTGATGTTGCTGCTGATGGCAACAATGGTGGTGATGACATTCGTTACGGGTGCCGATGCCTTTCAGGAGGGTTGGAACAAAGGTAGAGATGTATTGCCAGCCAACACCTGGCTTGCGTTACTGGAATTCTTTGCAGAAATGTTAGCCATAGTAGCTGCCCTCGTGTCGTTTATCAGCTTCATCCGCTTTATCCTGAATGTGAATCGCAACGAGGTGTTCGTTTGGGAGAATGTAAACCTGCTCCGCCTCACTGGTGTGGGATTGCTCATTATGGCACTCATCGTCTCTGCCGATGAATACTTTACTGGTACTAGCCTGATAGAGGTATACGATAACTATTTCGACATACTGATATTCTGTGTGTTCAACCTGATTGTTGCCGAGGCATTTGCCGTAGGACTAAAGTTGAAAGAAGAACAGGATTTAACCATCTGAAGCTTATGGGACGAATTATAGTAAATCTTGACGTAGAAATGGCTAAGCGCAAAATGTCGCTCAGCGAGTTGGCAGAGAAGGTCGGCCTGACTTTGGCCAATCTGTCAATCCTGAAAACGGGCAAGGCCAAGGCCGTGCGCTTCACCACCCTCGAGGCCATCTGTCGCGAACTAGGCTGTCAGCCTGGCGATATTTTAGAATATAGGGACGAATAACCATTTAAACCAATTGGTGTCAAGGGGACAGGTTTTTGAATGAATTCAGTGAATTCACTTCAAACAACCTGTCCCCTTGATACCGTCAACCTGTTCAGTGCACTGTTTATTTTTAGTGGACGCAGTTACACTGTTACGCAGTTACGCAGTTGCATAAGGTGTAATTGGGCTGTGACTTTGGAAAGAAAGAAAAGTTTTATATTATATATATAATATATTATATATATAATATAATATAAATATAATATAATATAAATATAATATAATATAAATATCCATTAGAAAAATGGAACTTCGCCGACGGTAATGCAACTGCGTAACTGCGTAACTGCGTAACTGCGTAACTGCGTCGCTCGACCTTTGGTCGCTTGCCTAAGCAAGAACTGCGTGAAAGCACACGTTTCCCGAAATCTCAACATTTGACTTCGTCGAATTCCTCCTTGCAAGGCATAGTTCAAAACAAGTAAATTTGTTTGGCTCTGCTCTTGCTTCGTTCGTCATTTTAACATTTCAAATAAATCTGAGATAAATGAAAGAAATGCTTGTTTTGCACCTGGATTTTTTGTACCTTTGCAATGCATTTGGAGATGCATAGCGAGTGAAGGCTGCGGCTCAGCATAGCTCGAGCGGGCTCGGCTCTGCATTCGCTCTTGCACTTCACTTGTCACGTCAATGAAGATGAGAATCTGCGCCCCTACGAGAGAAAATTTTCTCGTCCACGGGAGAGATAAAAAGACTCGTTAATGGGCGCGGATGGCAGTCGGATTTGACAAGGAAGATGGAAGCGGGAGATGTAAGAGGTAAGAGGTAAGAGGTGAGATGTAAGGCGCCACAGCGAACCGAAAACCTTGACAGTCTGCACCCGCCAGACCAAAACCTTTAGTATTAACCATGAAAGACACGAGTAAGCGAATGCAGACCAAGCTCGCTTGAAGTCTGCTGAGCGCAAGTGTTTTTCGCTGAAAACAAAAACACAAGACAGTTATGGCACTGAAAGTAAAAGCTAAGGAACAGTATCAGAACATCGGCAAGTATGCTGGTATGTATCGTTACGTGATGGTGCCGGAGCTCTACACGGCACTGGCTCAGGACAAGGTGATCAAGGAGGCTGCTCTGCGCAGCGGCGTGAGCAAGGGTGTGATGCAGGCTTGCTGGGATGCAGCCGGTGAGGTGATCAAGGCGTGGGCTACTGAGGGCCACAGCGTGGCACTGCCGGGTCTGGGAACCATGCGATTCGGCCTGCGCGCCAAGAGCGTAGAGAAGGTCGAGGAGGTGAAGGCTGGCCTGATTTCGAGCCGCCGCATCATCTTTACGCCTACCAGTGAGCTGAAGGAGGAGCTGGCCAAGACGGCTGTGCAGATTACCTGCTACGACCGTGACGGCAAGGAAGTGAAGCGCGTGACCTCGACCGACGAGGGTAACGTGGAGGACCCTGAGAACGAGGGCGGTTCTACGCAGAACGGTGGCAGCACCACCCCGCCTGACGATGGTCCCGTCAACCAGCCGACGGATGGAGATTAGTTTCTCGTGAGTGGTGAAGGGTGAAGAGGGAGTGGAGGTTTGTCTCAAGCGCAGGGTCTATTCTCCACTCGCCACTCACCAAACACCACTCACCAAACACCACTCACCCCAAAAACCTGAACCAAGAACCATGAGAAAGACTCGATTGATTGAGATTGCGGTGAAAGTAGTAGTAGCCGCACTCACAGCCTTCCTGACGGCCATCACAACGACCTCGTGTATGGGTCATGGGCCCATCACTCTCTGAGTGAAAAGTGAAGGAATCCGACTCCTGCCCGAGCAGGCCACGGAGGAGAACATCTCCAGCCGCGAGTTCCTCAAGAAGGCCGAGTTCGTGCTCATCGACTCCCTGCTGCCCAAGGACGACGGGAACGGCGGCGGCAACGGCGGCTCCACCACCCCACCCGACGACGGGCCCACGAACCCTGGCACCGACGGCGACTAAGCCAATTAACTCTAGCGGTTGATTCTTTTGCCCTTACAGGGCGTGAAAAAAGGACATATCCCAATAGCGAATGTCAAGCAAAAAAGAAGCCCGGCTTGCATTACTGCAGGTCGGGCTTTGATTAGACATTTGAGCCATCTGAAATTTATGATACCTCGATGGCCTTGGTGACTTTCTGCTTCGGCTCGGTCTTCGGCATGGTGATGGTCAGGATGCCGTCCTCGACCTTGGCTGAAATCTGATCCTTCACCACATCGTCTGGCAGCACGTAGTTCTGCTCGTAGTTGGAGTAGCTGAACTCACGGCGCAGATAGTGATGGTGACTGTCCTCATGCTTGTGTTCCTGTTTGTTCTCAATGGCGATGGTGAGGTTGCCCTCGTCGTTGATGGCTACGCGGCAATATTCTTTCTTGATGCCTGGAGCTGCAAGTTCCATCGTGTAGGCCTTCTCACTCTCCTTGACATTGACTGCGGGTGCTGTACTGTTGGCACGAGGCATAAAATCAGTGTTAAAGAAATCATCAAACATCGTTGGGAACCAACCATTGCTTTTCATTAATCCGTTCAACATAATTCTTACCTCCTAATTATACTTTTAGTTTAACGTATGTTGTTGATTGCCTCGGCCTATTTAGCGTCGGCTTTCACTCACCTAAAAGCAACTTGCATGCCGATTGTCAAAATGGCACTCGGATTCGGTCAGGATGGCACCGATTTTAAACTCGATTAATTGATGCTGACAATTATTTAAACGTCATTAAACATTGGCTGTCACAACAGTAGATTTCTGTCGATTTAATTCCACCATTACGCCTGAGCCCTGAACTCCTGCGGGGTCTGGCCGGTCTGCTTTTTGAACAGGCGGGAGAAGTACTGGGGGTACTCGAAGCCGAGGGCGTAGGCTATCTGGCTGACGGTGTCGGTGGTCGTGGTGAGGCGGTGGCGGGCCTGAGCGATGAGGTGCTGCTGGATGAGCTGCTGCGGACTATTGCCCGTCTGGGCTTTTACGAGGTCGCCGAAGTAGTTGGCCGAGAGGTTCAGCGCGTCTGCGAAGTAGCGCACGGTGGGCACTCCCTGACGTGCGGCTAGGCCTCGGGCAAAATAGTCGTCGAGCAGGACGGTGAAGCGCTGCATGAGCTGGCTGTCGACGGGTTCGCGGGTGATGAATTGGCGGTCGTAGAAGCGCACGCAGTAGTTCAGAATCAGGGCGACGTTCTGCGCCATCAGCTGGCGGGTGTGGCGGTCGATGCCGCGTTCCAACTCTGTCTCGATGTTGCCGAGGATGTCGTGCAGCTGCTGGCGCTCACGCTCCGATACGTGCAGGGCCTCGTTGACTGAATAGCCGAAGAAGGTGTAGGGCGACATCGATAATCCCTGCATCAGTGCCGGCGAGAAGATGAGCATCACGCCCTGGTAGCTCTGTTCGAGCGTGCCCAGCTCAACGTTGTGGTCGGGGGCGAAGAAGAGCAGCGTGCCGTTGTCGTAGTCGTACTCGTTGCGCCCGTAGCGCACGGTGCCGCAGCGTGCATCCTTGTAAACCACGCAGTAGAAGCCAAACGTATAGCGGGTGTTGCCAAACGAGCTGCAATCAGCAAGGTCGTCGAGATGGATGACCTCAATGAGCGGATGGCGGACATCGTCACGTCCGAGGGCATGCATGAATGCCGACACGGTGGGGAAATGGATTTGTCTTATCTTCATGGCGCAAAGATACAAATTTTTTCGCAGATAATGACTATCATCCTACATTTTCTATCTTCACGGTGTCCAACTCTTGCTGATAAATCACGCCACGCTCCTTCGAGAAGAAATCAATTGTCAGGGCGGCGAGGGCTACAAGGATGAGCGCAAGGGCAGATGCTCGGAGCCAGGGCTTATCGCAGAAGGTGAACACGCAGACAGCGATGACCATCATGACGGCAGAGACGATGATGGTCTGCGGATAGATCTTCATGAAAGCAGCCACGCGAGCCTTCTCGCTCTCCAGAAACTTCTCAGGCGACTCCTGGTATTGTTCCACGAACTGCTTGCTCCGCTGATGATTATTATAGGCTAATGCAGCTCCTCCTCCGATAAAGATTACCGCCACCACCGTCAATGGCAGAATGATGGCGCGAGCCGACTCCGACGAGCCCCAACGCCATGCCACAAGGGCCAGCAGGAGGCATACCACGCCTCCTGCAACCATTGCCAGATCCTCCTGAATTTCGCCAGTCAACCATTTGTTGGTATAGTCAATCAGTTCCATATTATCTACAATTATAACCGCCGTCAACGTTGAGGATGGTACCTGTCAGGAATTTGTTGTCGGGACTAGCCAGATAATAGATAGCCAGGGCAATGTCCTGCACCTCGCCCATGCGATTCATCGGATGGATGGCAGCAATGCCCTTCTCATCATAAGCCCCAGCCTCGATAGCGTGCTTCAGGATGTCGGTCTTGATGGCACCGGGAGCAACGGCGTTGATGCGGATACCTTGCTGGGCGTAGTCGATGGCAGCAGCCTTGGTCAGTCCCACCACGGCGTGCTTAGTTGCGCAATATTGTGCGGTGTAAATCAGTCCGTTGAGTCCTGCGATAGATGCCAGATTGACAATCGTGCCACCGCCCGTCTTCAGCATGGCGCGGATGGCATACTTCATGCCGTAATAAACGCCCAGGACGTTGGTGTCCAGCTGCTGCTTGAACTCGTCCGTCTCGGTGTCAGCCAGCGGTGCGGCACCCAGCGAGATGCCAGAGTTGTTGACAATGCTGTCCAGCTTGCCGAACTTGGCCACCGTCTGCTCGATGACCTGAGCCACCTGCTCCTCGTTCGTCACATCCAACTGGAAGAAGGTCATATCCAACCCCTCGTTCTTGGCTTCCTCGACGAATGCCTGACCCTTCTTTTCACTTCTACTTGTAATAACAACATTCCAACCGTTCTTTGCAAACTGGTAAGCCGTAGCCTTACCGATACCTGTTGTACCACCCGTAATGATAATTGTTCTCTTCATAACCGCAATTTTTTTTAAGTTATTAATACTGTTATTAGTTCTCGGCTGCAAAGGTACGACGATTTCACCGAACCATCGCTAAACAAATTACTGAAAGGTTTATACAAATTACTGATGGGGTGATTATCCCTATTTTTTTACGCTAAACTTTGCCTTATACTGGCTGGGAGTCATGCCAAGAACGCGCTTCACGTAGCGGGTGAAGTAGTTGGTGGTGTTGAAATCCAGCTGATAGGCTACATCCGTAATCGATAGGTCTTCGCGCTTCAGCAGGCGGGCAATTTCTTCGGCAGTGAAGTGCTCGATGAAGAAACTGGCATTATGACGGCTCGTCTTGATGCAGCATTCCGTGAGGTAATTGGGTGTGATATTCAGGCGTGCTTAGGCAAGCGGCAAAGCCGAGCGGCATCATTCTTCTTTTGTAAATTTGTAAACTGCTATTGTTGGTAGAATGACCATAAGCAATAGCGCAGTCTCGACAAAGGCATACGAGCCGAAATAATCAACCAATGTCTGGAAATTCAGGACACCATCAATAAGAAAGACCAAAAGGGGGAACCAGCAGAGAAAGAATATTGCCGAATACTTGATTTTTCGTTTCTTCAGTTTCATCATTCGATAGTTTAATACCACTTATATCCGTGTTCCTTACAATAGTCGATAGCTGGCTGATAGCCTTGGAAGGTAGCTTTGTGAATCCACTTTAACCCTTTGCGCTCATCCTTCGGTACGCCTGTGCCAGTCATCAGAAACCAGCCATTCTTTCATAAATTGAAATTTACCTAAAAGAGTTATTCAAACGTTCCATTCTCGTATTCTTGCTGGAATTGTGTACACGTCTTGCCTGTGGCTTTCTTGAAGAACCGCATCAGATGTGAAGGCTCTGAGAAGTGGAAGTCGTAGGCAATCTCGCTGACCGTCTTGTGGCTGAACAACAGTCCGTTCTTGATTTCGGCCAGCAGGCGTTGCTTCAGCAGGACGGTGGCTGGAACACCATATTGCGCCATGACGCTCTGGTTAAGCGTCACCCGGCTGACGTGCATCAGGTCGGCATATTCCTGCACACGCTGCAGGTCGCGGATGTGTTGCTCCATCAGTTCCACAAACAGGAAAGCGTAGTGGTTCTTCGGCAGTTCAAAGGGCAGACTATATGTCTCGGTATAGCGTCGGTTCAAGACGGCCAGCAGATAGTAGAGCACGCTGACGATGATATGGTAGCTGTCGGCTACAGGCTGGCGCAGTTCGCTGCGGATTTTCTTCAGCAGCCGTTCGTATTCCGTCAGTTCGTCGGCTGTTGCCATGAAGTATGGTGGCGTGTCGGTCTGCTGGCAGTACTGCAGGCGATAGACAAAGAACTTGTCGGCAATAAACGTACGCATGAAGTCGTTGCGGAAGATAAGGAAATCGTAGTCGAGGGCATCTTCGTCAATGTGCCATTCCTGCTGCTGGTGGGGCTTCAGGATGAGCACCATGCCATCGCGCAGTTCTATCTTCTGGTAGCCCAGCAACAGATAGCCATTGGCCTTACGGAAGAAGAACATCTCGAAAAAATCGGTCTTGAACACGGGGTATTCCGTCAGCACGCCCCTCCGCTCACTGCCATGGGCGGTGTTGATAAAGAAATCTACACCACATTCCGTCTTGCTGAAAGGCACCTCTACGAGCCTGTATGTTGTTTTTGCCATACCTCTTTATATGATTTCGGCTGCGAAGGTACGAAAAAAGCGTGATTTATCAAAATGGCATAATAACATGTTGTTCTGGTATAGACATCTTTAACATTTCGTCGTACCTTTGCACCCAGAAATCAAAAAAACAGAAAAGAACATGAAGATTCAACAGATTAGAAACGCTACGATTAAGATTGAGTATGCCGGTAAGGTGATGCTGATAGACCCCATGCTGGGCGAAAAGGGCTGTATGCCTCCGTTCCCGTTCTCGCACCATCAGGAATTGCGCAACCCGATTCACGACCTGCCGATGACGGTGGACGAACTATTAAGGGATGTGGACTGCGTGTTGCTGACCCATCTGCACACTGACCACATAGACGATGCCGCTTATGAGCAGCTGCCGAAGGAAATGCTCATCGTCGTGCAGGACGAGCTGGACCGTGAGGTGGTCGTGTCGCATGGGTTCAAGCAGGTGAAAGTGATTGAGGGCGAGATGCAGCTGGGCGATGTTCGTCTGTCGAAGGCTGAGAGCCATCACGGCCACTGGTGGATGCTGCCGAAGGCCGGCCATACCTGCGGCTATGTGTTCCAGCACCCTGCGGAGCCTACGACCTATCTGGCTGGCGACACCATCTGGTATAGTGGTGTGCGTCGCAACCTTGACCGCTGGCAGCCCGATGTGGTGATAGTCAATGCTGGCGGCAACAAGTTTCATGTGGGAGGGCATGTCATCATGCACATTCCCGATGTGCTGAAGACGGTGGACTACACACCGAAGGCCACCTTCGTGGCCACCCACCTGGAGGGCGTGAACCACAATCACGTCACCCGTGCCGCACTCCTTCAGGCTGCCAGGGAGCATGGAGTGGCCGGGCGCGTCCACATTCCCGAGGACGGTGAGAGCGTAAATGTCAGCAAGTAAACGAGAGACGATGAGTGTTTGTATCAAAGACCTGATTCAGAACATGAATCTTGTGATTGGCTGTAATATCGGCTGTAGTTATTGCTATGCCCGCAACAATTGTCGTCGCTACCACATTACAGACGATTTCTCTGTGCCGGAATTCTATCCTGGCAAGCTGCGGCTGATGGGCAATCCGAAGCCCCACAACTGGCTGCTGACAGGCATGAGTGACCTCGCGGGGTGGAAAGACGAATGGCGTGAACTGGTGTTCGACAAGATGCGCCAGAACGTGCAGCACCAATATCTGTTTCTCAGTAAACGGCCCGACCTGCTGCACATGTCAGTTACACCCGACAACGGATGGTTTGGAGTCACGGTGACCTCTTCGAAGGAAAAGCAGCGTATCGACCAGTTGCGGGAGAATGTAGGTTCAACTCACCTGCATGTCACCTTCGAGCCGATGTTCAACGATATTGGAGAGGTTGACTTGCACGGCATTAGCTGGATTGTGATAGGAACGGAAACGGGTAAGCGCAAGGGCAAGGCCGTGTCGGAAGTCAGTTGGGTGGAGAATTTGACAGAACAGGCACACCGGCTGAACATTCCCGTTTTCATGAAGGAAGACCTCGTTCCCATTATGGGGGAGGCAAATATGGTACAGGAGTTGCCACAGGAATTTAAGGAAGTATTAAAACAACAGGGTTATGATTATAAATGACAAACAAGTGCAGTCGGTGATGACAAAGTCATCGCTGCCTGTGGGCGGTTATTCCGTCAATCCGTACGTGGGCTGTACCCATGCCTGCAAGTACTGTTACGCCTCTTTTATGAAACGCTTCACAGGTCATACCGAGCCGTGGGGGACTTTCCTCGACGTGAAGTACTGGCCTGCCATAACCAATCCGCACAAGTACGACGGCGAGCGCATCGTCATCGGTTCGGTGACAGACGGCTACAACGAGCAGGAGGCTGAATACAAGCGTACCCGTGCACTGCTGGAACAGCTACAGGGTGCCGACTGCGAGATTATCGTCACCACGAAGAGCGACCTCGTGTTGCGTGACCTCGACCTGCTGAAAACGTTCAAGCGCGTCACGGTATCGTGGTCTGTAAACACCCTCGACGAGCAGTTCAAGGAAGCGATGGACGATGCGCCCAGCATCGAGCGACGACTGGCTGCAATGAAGCAGGTCTATGAGTCGGGCATCCGCACCGTCTGCTTCGTGTCACCCATCTTCCCAGGCATTACCGATGTCTTTGCCATCATCGAGCGTGTTAAGGATTATTCTGACCTTGTATGGCTGGAGAACCTGAACCTTCGCGGACAGTTCAAGCCCACCATCATGCAGTACATCCGCGAAGAGCATCCCGACCTGCTACCGCTCTACGACGACATCTACAAGCGCAAGCGCCGTGACTACTGGCAGACGCTCGCCCTGCAGGTGGAAGCCTACACGAAGGAGCACCAGATGCCCTACGTCATCAACGACCTGCCCTATGGTCGCTCAGAGTATGGCCATCCCGTCGTGGTCAACTATTTCTACCACGAGGAAATCAGGCTGACGCGATAGCATGACTTCGATTTCAATTATATTGCCGCATACGTACAATACTGCCGTATGCGGTTTTATTTTGCAGCATTAACAAGCCGTTTCCCTAACTCGTCTCTGTAGTCACTGGGACAGGTGCTTGGGTATGACTCAGATCTGTCCCCACGGCTATTCTTTATCCCGTTCACAAAAAGTGACATGCACGATGTCGCCGAAACTCTTTCCTATCTGTTTGCGAATGTCCTTCCGAACCCCAATGATGTAGCACGGCGTTCCCATCTTCACAATCTGGCCGTCGTAAGGCACACCATCAAAAGAGGCGTGAACCAGTAGTCGGCCCTTACCGAAAAGAGCCTTGATATCGTATGGAACCTCAACGTATGCGGCGTCCATACTTCCGTTTTGCAGGATTACTGCATCGAATTCTAATATGCGATTCTCTTCGTTGTTCATGCCTAATTAAACTTCTTTAAACAATGGATGTCACAAGAGATATAATGCTATTGCGGCACAGGCTTCGGCATCGGCCAAGGCATGATGATGGTTTTGCAGATTGTAGCCACAGGCTGCAGCAACGGTTTGAAGTTGGTGATTGGGCAGAGAATGGCCGAACTGCCGACGTGAAACTGCCAGGGTATCGTAAAAACGGTAGTCAGGATAGTCCATCTGATAGACCCTGAATACGGCTTTCAGGCAGCCTTCATCGAAACGTGCATTATGAGCAACAAAGGGTATGGTGGCTATCTGGTATCTTTTGTCATCTGTTTCTTGGTCGGAGAAGTACACCTCTACAATTCGTTCCTCCAATTGCTGCCATACTTTGGAAAAAACTGGTGCATCCTTAGTATCATCTTGTGAGATGCCATGTACCCGCTGACACCAATAATTATAGTAGTTTGGCTCAGGCTGGATCAGACTATAGAACGAGTCCACTATCTGCCCGTCACGCACCATGACCACCCCGACGGAGCAGACACTCGACGGTTCCTGATTGGCCGTCTCAAAATCGATGGCGATGAAATCGCGGATCATTTCTTCGTATATTTCGCCTTGACTATCTCGTATGAGTTCCGTGTCAGTTCCTGCAGCAAGTCATCTGGTGCAGAATATGGGTTGATGCCTATCCAGTGTTTGGGCGATTCGTTATATGGATTGCCGATGCACTCATACTGTGCCTTCAAATCATCAATGCGCTCAGGTTGGCATTTCAGCGAGATGACTGAGAAATCATTGCAATCGAAGAATGAGAACATGTGTCCTGCTACGTAAAACACCAATACTCCCTCTCCGTTCTTAAACTTCTGGAAAGGCAGTTTCTCTTCTATGTCTTCGCCTAACGACAGGCAGAACTCGCGATAGTCTTCTATATTCATTTTCTTAGCCGATGCTCATTCCTAATTCAAAAGCCTCCTGCAGTTTTGGATTACTCTCAATTTCACGGGCATCATTCACACCTCCGCAGAATAGCGTTCCTGCCAGGCGACTCTTGGGATAGCAGTCTATCCAGCCCGTCAACCCCGTCTCTGCACGCTTCGGAGTCTCGGTTTCATCCTCTGCAGCCGTAGTCAGCAGATAGACATCACGAAACGCATAATCCTGTTCATACATCGCATTCATGCGGTCTATGAGGGTCTTCATCTGGCCGCTCATCTCGTAATAGTAGATAGGTGTTGCCCAGCAGATAACATCAGCCTTCAGCACCTTGGCCATGATGTCGTTCACATCATCATTGATGACACAACGCCCTAACTTTTGGCAACCCAGACAACCCTTGCAGAACTGGATGTTCTTGCCAACGAGAGAAATCTTCTCCACCTCGTTTCCTGCAGACTTGGCACCTTCCACAAACTGGTCGGCGAGCATGTCGCTGTTAGAGCCCCGTCTAAGGCTCGTAGATATCACAATTACTTTTTTCATATTTTATACTTCTATCTTTTTAATCACTTTGGCTGGCACACCGCCAACTATTGTTTTCGGCTCTACGTTTTTTGTCACTACAGCACCTGCTGCGACTACGGCTCCATCACCAATGGTCACACCAGGCAATATGGTGGAATGACCACCAATCCACACGTCATTACCAATATTGATGGGAAGGGCATATACATCAAGTATGCGGCCTTCAGGCTCCAAACGGTGACCTGCCGTGTAGATGCCTACGTCAGGCCCGATCAGACAGTTGTTGCCAATGTGAATCTCTGCCAAATCGAGCATCGTACAATTGTAATCGGCATGGAAGTTGTCACCCACGTGAATGTTTTTCCCAAAGTCGCAGTGGAAGTTGTCACCCACAAAAAGATTGCTACCGACCGAGCCAAACAGTTCCCTGATTATCTCCTGCTTTTGAGCCTGTTCTGCAAAAGTCAGGCTGTTCAGCTGTTTGGTCAATGCCGACACCTTTGCCATCAGCATCAGCATATCATTGCTGATTTCTGTCCTAGAGTAAAAGGTCTTTTCCATACGACATTATTTTTCTTTTGTGAATCTGTATACTGCACATGTCGGTAGAATGACTGATAGCAGCAACACAACTTCTACCAAAGCATACGAGCCGAAATAGTCAACTAATGTCTGGAATTTCAGAACTCCATCTATCAGGAAGACCAGAAAGACAAACCAGCAGAAAAAGAATATTGCCGAATACTTGATTTTTCGTTTCTTCAGTTTCATCATTCGATAGTTTAATACCACTTATATCCGTGTTCCTTGCAGTAGTCGATGGCGGGTTGATAGCCTTGGAAGGTAGCTTTGTGAATCCACTTTAACCCTTTGCGTTCGTCTTGGGGAACGCCTGTGCCAGTCATCAGAAACCAGCCTGTGGCAAACTGTGCCTGGGCATCACCGCCGTTGGCTGCCAATTCGTACCAGAAGACACACTCCGACAAGTCTTTCTCTACGCCATCGCCGTTCCAATAGGCCGCTCCGCAGTTCTTCTGACTCTGTACATGTCCTTGGAAGGCTGCTTCACGATACCAAAGGAAAGCCTTGTGGTGATCCATTTCCGTGCCGTTGCCGAGGTAATAAGCATTGGCCACATTGACCTGTGACTGCATATCCCCTTTGTCAGCGGCTTTCATGTACCACTCAAAGGCTTGCTCTGTATTTTGCTCCACACCCTTGCCGTGATAGTAACACTCGCCGACGTTGAAGCAACCATAGACATCACCCAGCTCTGCAGCCTTCATATACCACTCGAACGCCATTTCCAGATTGACCTTTACGCCAGTGCCACGCTCGTAGCAGACCCCAAGGTTGTTCATCGCCTTGGTGTCGCCCTCGTA